>Ga0208373_1002020_pt1 | contig 24108 bp, 20 predicted proteins | sample RifOxyC2_FD_184036 | JGI IMG/M metagenome (GOLD analysis project Ga0208373, IMG submission 184036) | Soil microbial communities from Rifle, Colorado - Rifle Oxygen_injection C2 (SPAdes) | ecosystem: Environmental > Terrestrial > Deep subsurface > Rock core/Sediment | place: Rifle, Colorado... | reverse complement strand
CATTTTTGAAAAATCAAGCAGATCCTGCACCAGCCGGTCCAGCCGGTCCGAATTGCGCGCCATTATGCCCATAAGCGTCTTTTCCGTGTCCTTGTCGACGGAATTCTGCATGAGCTCTATGGCACCCTTGATGGACATCAGGGGAGTGCGCAATTCGTGGCTTACGTTGCCCAGAAACTCAGTTTTTAATTTATCCAGTTCCACGGATTTCCTCTGCGCCACCAGCTGGATGAGAATCGTGACAATGTAGGAAGCGAAAAGCTCCATGGTGTTCAGTTCCAACTCCGTGAACTTGTACGGGAATGTGTTCAGCCGGTTAAAATTCATAGTCCCGACTATTTTACCCTGGTTTTTCAGGGGAATAATCATGGAAGAGAATATCTCGCTCCTGGCTTTAATATCCCTGAACTTTTCGTATTGTTTGAGCCCGTTATGCAGGATTGCCGGCACGCCTTCCTTGAATAACTGCCCCGCTATCCGCTCCCCCACGGGGATAAACCTGTCTATTTTCTTTTTTAATCCCAGCGACACGACGACTTCCAATACACGCTCCTTTTCCTTCAGCAGCATAATGGAACCGCTGCTGGCATTGATGGTTTCCAGGGATTTATTCAGTATCATTTCCAGCAGTTTATCCGGATCCGCGGTTTCTTTTTCCTTCTGGAACACTTCAAACAGGGACATGCATTGTTTCATTGAAACCGCTTCCAGGTGGTCTTTCACACCGGAAAGGCATTTTTCGATTATAAAGAGGATCTCGTCGTTATTGAAGGGCTTTGTGACATAATCACAGGCGCCAAGCTTGATCGCTTTTACCGCGTCTTCAATATTCCCGTAACCGGTTATCAATATGACCGGCAGAGCCATATAGGTGGCCTTAATCTCTTTTAACAAAACAAACCCGTTCATCCGGGGCATCTGGATATCTGAAATTACCAGGCCGAAGGAGCCGCTGTTGAGTTTTTCGACCGCTTCAACGCCGTCTTTGGCATCATCAACTTCGTACTTCTTTTCCAGAAGTTTAGCCAGCATTTTCCTGACGTTAATTTCATCGTCTACAATAAGTATTTTGTTCGCCATTCTGTTTTCTCCCTGTTTTTGGTTTTACAGCGCGCCTTGCGGCCGCCCGCAAGGCAGGGTTATCTTGAAAATCGTCCCGGCGCCCGGCCTGCTGTCAACTGTAATAAAGCCGTTGTGCTGTTTTATAATGCCATAAACAACCGAAAGGCCCAGCCCGGTTCCCTTGCCCGGTTCCTTCGTGGTGAAAAACGGCTCAAACAAATGTTTTTTTACCTCATCGCCCATGCCTTCCCCGTTATCGGCAACTGTTATTTCCACAAATTCATTATTCCCCTGCTTATCCGCCGGCAGGCTGGTTTTTATTGTCAGCCTGCCTGCGCCCGCATCCCTGGCGTTCATTGCCAGATTGACAATAACCTGCAGCAGCTGGTTTTTGTCAAAATTCACTTCAGGCAGGTTTTTTCCAAGGTCGAAAACCAGTTCAATACCGGTTCCCAGGACATTGATAAGTATTTTTTCAAACGCGGCCAGTATTTCATTGACATTAAGCGGCTGGAGGACTGCGGGTTGTTTCCTGCTGAAAGCCAGCAGCTGGCCGGCCAAACAAGCCGCGCTTTTTGTCACGCTGATAATTTCCTCCAGGTCCCGGCTGTTCATGTCCGAAGGGCTGAGGTTTTTCCGGATTATCCCGGAGTAGCCCATTATCGCTGCCAGGTAATTATTGAAATCGTGAGCTATGCTGCCTGCCAGCCGGCCCAGGACATCCATTTTCTGCGACTGCATTAACTGCTGTTCAAGGGCTGAATATTTTTCCTGGGCTGCTCTCTTTTCCGTTATGTCCTCGCCGATTCCCAAAGCGCCGGCCAATTTACCATTCCTGCCGGTCCTGGGCGCCACGGTGAGGCTGACCCAAACAGGGCTGCCATTCCTGCGCTTCTGCTGTATTTCAACTGTCAGGGTCTTCCCGGCGGCGACGCTGTTCCTGAGCAGCAAAACTTTTTCCCTTGTCTCCGGGGTATCGGAATACAAAGCGTCCACTTTCGAGCCGATGATCTCGGAGGGCGTAAAACCGAAAATATTCTCCGCGCCCCTGTTCCAGAACGTTATTCTGTGCCGGAGGTCGGTGGCAATAATGGACACGCCCAGCGAGCTGTTCAGGATATTTTCAAGCAGGTTATCGGCAGTTTGTTTTTTCATAACAGTTTTGTCAGTGTTTCCAGCAGAACGTTTATTTCAAACGGCTTATTTATGTACCGCGCGCCCTTTTCCAGGATCCTGCTCTCTGTCTCAATGCTTCCATAACCCGTTGCTATGATTACTTTAGCCCCGGGCTCGACTTTTTTAATTTCCTCCAGCACTGCCAGGCCGTCAAGCCCCGGCATTTTTATATCCGATATGACTGCGTCGATTTTTTCACCGGTATATTTCATAATTCCTTCAATCCCGTCGGCCGCGGTGATTACTGAGTATCCCTCGCCCTGCAGGGCGAAACTCAGCATATCCCTTATACCTTGCTCATCGTCAATAACCAGTATTTTCTTTGTAACGCTCATTTCAATTCTCTCCCGGCCGGAAGTTTTATTTTAAAGGTTGCCCCTTTATTCAGCTCGCTTTCCACTGTTCTCTTTATCATTTTCCTTACCTTCCCTTTATGTTATTTTCGTTTATCGGTATTGTAAAAATGAACCTGCTGCCCCGGCCAAGGCCTTCTGATTCAACCCAGATTCTTCCTTTATGCAGTTCAATGACTTTTTTGCAGATAGGGAGCCCTAAACCAACGCCGCCTTCTTCTCTTATCAAGGACTGGTCGACACGATAGAACCTGTCAAATACTTTTTCCAGGTTTTCCGCCGCGATTCCCTTGCCATTATCTTCTACTGTAAACTTGATTTCACTTCCGGCCCCTGCGGGTATTCTTTCGTACCAGACCGCTATTCTTCCGGACTCCTGCGTATATTTTATGGAGTTTGATAATAAATTTGTAAGGACCCGCACAATCTGTTCGGAGTCACAATCGGCTGTTAAGCCAGCATCCTGGTATTGCCGGCCTTCCAGGGAAACCTGTTGTTTAATTTCTATTCTCCTCTTTTCAGCTAATAACAATATTCCTTTTACTGCGTCATCCACAAGCTTAATAACTGAAACACCTTGTTTCTTTAATTCCCAAAAACCTGTTTCCATCTTTGCAAAATCCAAAAGATTATTTACCAGGCCCCTTATTCTTTCTGTCTGCCTTTTGATTATTTCCAATAGTTTTACATTCTGGGCGGAGTAGGGCAGATAATCAAGTTTTTCTTCATTATCTACTCCCTCATCGTCCATAAGCAGCTCAATAGCGCCTGAAATTGATGTAAGCGGTGTCCTGAACTCATGGGAAATTGCCGTAAGAAATTCATCTTTTAACCTGTCAAATTCCTTCAAGCTCACAAGCTGTGATTTAAGCTGTTTGACCGCTGACACTTTATTTATTAAAAAAAGCAATTCATCAATATTAAATGGCTTATTAATATAGTCAAAAGCGCCTTTCCTCAAACTTTCGATGGCAGTTTCCATGGTTCCATAACCGGTAGCCATAATTACTTCCACTTCAGGCTTGATTTCCTTTATTTTTCCAAGGACCGTAATACCATCCATTTCAGGCATTTTTATGTCTGAAATGACAACATCAACTTCTTCTTTTGTAACTTTTTCAGTACCCTCTTTTCCGTTTTTAGCAGTCAGGACTATATATCCTTCCTGCCCCAAAGCAAAAGAAAGCATATCCCGCAGGCCCTGTTCATCATCAATTATTAATATTTTTAATTTCTTTTCCATCATTCGCTTTCCCTGCCGGTAATCTCTTCTATTATTTTTAATATTTCGTCTATTTCAACAGGTTTATAAATGCAGGTATACGCGCCTAGTTTCTTTGCTTCTTCTTCAAATATATGTTTTGGGTCAGAACTGCTGCTGAAAATAACAACAGGTTGATTCGGCCTGAGTTGTTTAATAACTTTAAGGGCCTCAGGCCCCCTCATCCTTGGCATATGAACATCAAGAAACACAATGTCGAATGATTCTTTTTTTACCATTTCTACTCCTTCTAATCCATCAATAGCAGTAAAAACCTGATAGCCAAGCGGTTCAAGCAGAAATTTAAATAAGTCCCTTATTCCCTGTTCATCATCTACCATTAAGATTCTTGCTTTCTTTTCCATATTATTATTCCAGAGGCAGTTTAACTACGAATTTTGTCCCGGGCAGGGATCCCGATCCCCCCTTAAAGGACAAATCGGGGTCCCCGGGCAGGGATCCCGACGACCCCTTAAAGGACAGGTCGGGGCCCACAGGCAGTTTGCTTTCCACTTCTATGGTTCCTTTATGTTTCTGAACTATTTCATAAACCAGCGATAAACCCAAGCCGGTACCCTTACCCACTTCTTTTGTTGTAAAAAACGGTTCAAACAAATGCTTTCTTACTTCCTCCGGTATCCCGGAACCGGTATCAGAAACTGAGATTTCAATAAACCCGTCATGACACTTCGTTGTTATCGTTATCTGGCCGTCTGACGCACTTTCTAGAATTGCATCTATCGCATTATTACATAGATTTATTATCACCTGCTGAATTTGATTACTATTTGCAGTAATATTGGGCAATTTATCATCAAAATTTCTAATTAACCCAATATTTCTCATTTTTGCTTTGGTTTCCACAAGCGACAACGCGCCATCAATTGCCACATTTAAATCTATCGGTTCCATTGATGATTTACTTGTCCTTGAAAAGGTCAACAGGTCATTAACCAACTTTTTACACCGCAGGGCTTCCCGCTCTATGGACCGCAGGGGCATACAATTTGCATCGCTTTCCAACAATCTTTTTGTTAAAACCTGTGAAAAACCCAATATCACGGCAATCGGGTTATTTATTTCGTGCGCTACACCGCCAGCCAACTGGCCTATTGCCGCCATTTTTTCTGATTGCATAGCCACATTTTGAGCTGTTTTTAATTCGTTATTTGTTCTTTCAAGTTTTTCATATACGTTATCAATTTCCGTTTCCAATGATTTTCTTAAAGTCATATCCTGAAGAAAAAACATTGCACCTGTTATTTTATTATCCCCGTCTTTTACAGGCCCGCCGGCTATATTCAATATTACGTTTGGCTCTTTTATGCTTACTTCATATATAACTACTTCCTTATTTTCATTCAAAACTGAATTCAACGGAGCCTTGATTTGCAGTTTATCATTTGATGTAATATTAAAAACCATTTCCGGCTGGAGGCCAATCAATTTTTTTACGGCATTATCAATTGAAACAACTTCGCCTTTATTATTAAAAACTATCTTGCCCCCACCTATTGTTTCCAGCGCGCCGGCTTCCTTAATAAAGTTTTTTAACTTAGGAAACACCTCTTCATCAATTATTCTCTTCATCTGGGAAGGGGTAACAGTATAAGGGGTCAAACCGTATTTTTCCAGGCCCATATCAACCAGCGCTTTGGCGAACATAGGCGCGATAACGGCAATTTTCGATATGACGCTGTTATATAAATCTTTTCCCATAAGCCCCTTTTATTTCTTTAAAGAAAACAACTCCGGATTTTTATCTTTATATTCTTTTATATAGGCATCAACTTTGCCCGGATGGCCCATAATAAAACGACAATAGGGGTCTCCCTTTGCCCGGCACAATATTTCTTTTCCCGCCAATTCCACCCCAAAACTGTTTTCACACCAGCCGGAAGAATACCCGGAATTCATATGGCAAACGCAGCTATTGGATTTCTTTTTCATTGCCAGCCAGGAATCCGCTTCGAAAGACTGCGGGTGGTCATAAATAAGATAGTAATTTTCATCAGGCGACGGCTTGCTTTCCTTTAATATATCTACAAAAGCCCAGCCGGTATAAGAAAAATGCACCGGCCCGGAAGAAAGCTTTGCTATAGGGTCGGTTACATTCATAGCTTTATGAAAAGCTGCCGCATCGGCTTTTCCCAGCGCGCGGGCGATATCGTAAAGAATGCTGCCGGCAGCTTTATTTGCGTCATTTTCATCTAAACCCGGATAAAGGGTCTTTATAAACTCCATAAATTGGACCGACATCGATGAGGCTCTTACAAGGATGTATCGTTCGTCACCGATAATAATAGTTCCCTTTGAAGGGTCCTCCTTCCTGTTTTTAAAATAGTTTGCCACATACTCCTGCGCTTTTTCAAAAAGAGGCGCCATTTCCGCCGGTACTTTAACTGTAGTAATTGCCATTTTCTCCTCCTGTTTAATCCCTATGAATTTTCAGTTACTCCTGAAGTTTCGTAAAAATACTTTTCCTTAAATAAGCAGCACTATTTCAGAAATTGCCCTTTTGTTTAACTTCCTTTGATTTTCCTAAAACCCTTTCTATTACTTCAAGAATTTCTTCAATGGTGCTGGGCTTATAAATGCACTCAAACGCGCCTAATTCTTTGGCTCTCCTTTCAAAAGCATGGTTAGCGTCCGAACTACTGCTGAAAATAACTATAGGTATATCCGGTTTCATTTGTTTTATGATTCTTAATGCTTCCGGCCCTTTCATCCTTGGCATGTGAACATCGAGGAATATTAAGCTAAAATCCTCCTTCTTTACAATTTCAACACCATCTCTACCGTCGTTTGCTACAGTAACATGGTACCCTTCAGTTTCAAGCAAGAATCGAAACAATTCCTGAATACCTTTTTCATCATCAATCACCAAAATATTTTTACCCGACACATTCATTTCGATTCTCCGCTGATAGGCAGCCCCAAAATTAATTTGTAAGAATTTTGGGACTTCACTCCAAGTTCAGCCTTATCCTAAAAGTTGTACCTTCATTTAACTCACTTTCAACTTCAACAGTACCATTATGTTTCTTGATTATCTCATAAACCAATGAAAGCCCCAAACCTGTTCCCTTGCCTACTTCTTTTGTTGTAAAAAACGGTTCAAACAAATGCCTTCTTACTTCCTCCGGTATCCCGGAACCTGTATCGCTGATCGTTATTTCCACTTCTCTTTCCAGTTTCTTTGTTTTTACCGCTATTTTACCACCGTCAGGCATGGCGTCAATCGCGTTGTTGCACAAATTTATTATCACCTGCTGGACCTGGTTGCTGTTGGCGGTAAACTTCGGAAGATTCTCTTCAAAGCTCCTTACAATTTCAATATTTTGTGTTTTAGTCCTGGCTTCTACAAGCGACAAAGCGCTTCTGATTGCTGAATTCAAATCTATTGAGGCCATGACTGATTTATCTGACCTGGAAAAGGTAAGTAAATCACCAACCAGGTTCTTGCATCTTATTGCTTCCCGCTCAATGGACTTTAGCGGCACATATAAATTGTCGCCTTCTTTTACATTCCTTGCAATAACCTGAGCGAACCCTAAAATAACCCCCAACGGGTTGTTTATCTCGTGAGCCACCCCGCCCGCCAGTTGGCCCACCGCCGCCATTTTTTCTGATTGAACAACCTGTGATTGAAGGGTTTTTATCTCTCTTAAATCCCTCAAGACACAAACAATACCCATAATATTATTCTGATATTTTATAATTGCGGCATTCAGCGAAACAGGGATTTTATTATTCCTCTCTTTGGTATAGATTTCTAACTCATAATTCCTTATAAATCCATTTCTTTTCACATTCCTCATAAACAGCTGTTTTTCTTCTTCAATAAATATCAGCTCCAGCGTGCCCCGCAGGGTTTCCTCTCTGCTATAACCGGTCAACTCCAGAAACATCGGATTAGCAGTGGTTATTTTTTCTTCATGGTTTATTACAATCAGAGGGTCGCTTACGCTTTCCAGGGTTTCTTCCAGCTTCATTATTTTGGTGATATCCTTTGAAATGTGGACAAATTCAAATATTTCACCTTCCTCATCTTTGACCGGATGAACCGTTATCTCTACATAAACGGGATTGTTTTTATCGTCATAATGAGTATGAATGACCGATATCTTTTCGCCGCTGGCTAACACCTCCGCCAGCGGGCAAGGGTCTGAAAGCCCAGCGCATTGTTTACTAACATTATGCGTCGCATGATAACAGTAATCGCCTATTATAGCCCCGCCGTACAATTCTTTTTCCATTTTATTCGCTTCTAAAATTCTAAAATTCCTGTCAATCAGGAGGATACCTTCATCCATGCCGTCAATTATTTTTTCTCTCGTTATCAGCGCATCATGAATCTGCCTGGTTTTTTCCCAGCTGAACATACTAAGCATGCCTATTATCCCCCAGGTAGAAAGCCCGGCGCATAAAGCGCGGAACACCTGGACGGGAATTTTTACAACTGATAAAAATGAATCATTATTGATTACTCCGGAAAGCAGTATACTGCCCTTATTTACCACCAATCCGCCAAAAATACCATACAGGAAAAATGCCAGGCCCGCTGCTATAAAATACTTCTTAATTTTAGAAGGTTTCAACAGTTCCTTTTCACATTTGCAATAACGGAAAAATCCAAAACCTATCATAAGGCCGCCGGGGAAAGCCAGCAGATACCTGGCTAGAGTACTGCCCGTTGTCCAAAAATCCGATGAAACAAAACTTAAAACAACAATCAGCAATACGATAATAAAAGTAAAATACGGCTTCACCAGATTCTTTATTTTCCCGGCCGAATTACACACGAACAGCCTCCTGCCGAATTCAAAAAGAAAAATAAATGAAGAAACAAGGGTGAACCATCTTATTGAATCCAGAATATAATGCCTTCCTCTTATTATTGTCCACATATCCAATAATTCATTCATCCCATGCAGTAAACCAAACATAGCCAGGAGCCAAAATATGCCGGAAATCTTTAACCCGCTCCCTTTTTTTGGCTGTAATAATATAGCTATGCCCATTATAATGAACGACAAACCATAAAAGAAAAACACCACATCCAAATTATCCTGAACCCATTGATAAGTCATACTATTTCTCTCATTCTATCGGCAATTTAATTTTAAAAACAGTACCTCTGTCTTTTTCACTTTCCACTTCAATGGTTCCTTTGTGCTTCTTGACTATTTCATAAACCAGCGACAACCCCAGCCCGGTACCCTTGCCCACTTCTTTTGTGGTGAAGAACGGCTCAAACAAATGCTTTCTTACTTCTTCGCTCATCCCGGTACCTGTATCGGAAACGAAAATTTCGATAAAATTACTTTGTTGCGGCAAAGCGCGCTCATCTTCGGCAGAGCTTTGCTCTGCAGCTACAAAAGACGAGGTTTTCACCGTTACCCGCCGGCTTGCCGCGCCGTCAGGAATCGCGTCTATGGCATTGTTGCACAGGTTTATAATCACCTGCTGGAGCTGGTTGCTGTTAGCCATGATTTCCGGAATATTTCCATCAAATACGCTTATTATTTCTATGTTCTGCGTCCGGGCCCTGGTTTTCACCAGAACCAGCGCGCTGTCGATAGCAGTATTCAGGCTTATCCGTTCTATCGCCGATTTATATGACCTTGAAAATGTCAACAAATCGCTCACCAGCTTTTTGCACCTTACCGCTTCCCGTTCAATGGATTTTAACGGCATGTGCAAAGCATCGCTTTCCTTGATGTTTCTTCCGGCAATCTGCGCGAAACCCAGAATAACCCCCAGCGGGTTGTTGATTTCATGGGCTATGCCGCCCGCCAGCTGGCCTACCGCCGCCATTTTATCGGATTGCATCAGCTGCTGCCTGAGTCTTTCCCTTTCTTCATCAGCCTGCTTTAATTCACTTACGTCTTTTATATTAACGATGAAACCAGCTACCTGGCCGTTCTTGTCCTTGAACGGCGAACTTGAAATAATCACTGGAACCAGCCTGCCGGAACGAGACCTTGCCGACAAGGAATAGTTTTGTTCATTTATCGCGTTAAACAGGAACCCGTTTCCCCTGTCAACCTGCTTGTCTGTCACAAATAATTCATCCAGCTTATACCCGGCAAGTTCCTTCTCTCCGTAGCCCAGCATTTTTAACCCGGCAGTATTAACCCTGATAATTTCTCCTTTTGTATTGCATAAAACCAGCGCATCCGACATTATCGAAAGGATACCTTCGGCCGCAGTCCCGGGATTGAAAACGAACAACTCGTATTTCCAGACAGCATACCCGGCAAAACCCATGACAATGATAATATATAACGCATCTAACTGCGGTATATTCACATTCAAAAACGGCAGAATAAATATTTCGATACAAAAAGGAATTACACAGATTATATAACCCGTAACGATCAGCCTTGCTTGTTTTCTCTTTATTTCATTGGCGCCGGTAAAATGGTACCTGGTTAATAATATTATTGATAATATACCCCAGGAAACAAACCAAACCGCATTAGCCCAGTACAGGTACGGCGGATCCGGAATACCGGAGTACAAGTTATAATAACCGTACACCAGGACAGGTTTTGTGAACATCAAATCCGTAAAAACCCTCAAAAAAGAAACAATAACCGCCGGGGTGTAAACTAATACATAAATCCAGGCAGCCTTGAGTCCGGGGCTATCCGTGAAAATAAGGGCAAAATGCAGCAATAAAGGCACAATGAACGGCAGGTAGAAAGTTGTCTTGATCCAGAAATACGCTGTTTCCTGGCTGGCAGACTGCCTGACCATGAATTCAGCGAATGTCCAACAGGCAAGAACAATGCTCAATACCGAAAAAACCCTGTTCAGCGGCTCCCTGGGATTTTTATAATAAATAAAATTCCCCAGTGAAAAACAGATTATTGAACTAACCAGGCTGATTAATGTAAATATTTCCATTTATTCCCCTATGCCTTGCCTTTGCGGCCTGTATTTTTGCTTATTGTATCCAGGACACACGCTATATCAAAGGGCTTCTTCAAACACACGGCGGCGCCCAAATCTTTTGCTTCTTCTATCAGCTCATCAGCGCAAAAACCGGTCATCAAGACAATAACAGCGTTGCTTTTCCTTTTGTCTTTAAGTATTTTTAAAAATTCCAGGCCGTACATTTTAGGCATTATCATATCCAGGAACAATATGTCGAAATCGTTTTTTTCCATTAATCCCAGCGCTTCTTCGCCGCCAGCCGCCACGGAAACATTATAGCCCTGCCGGGTCAATTCAAAAGAAAACATATCCCGCATCCCCTGCTCGTCATCAATAACCAGGACATTCTTTTCCATGGCAGGCCTCCTCAACAACCATTTTTTTCACTCCAGGAGTTTCGCGAAAATGCTGTTCCTTAAATACTTGAAATCGATCGGTTTGAAAACACAGTCAAAAGCGCCCAGGCGGAATGCATTGACAACCTTTTCAGCATCCCTGTACGCGGTTATCATTATCACGTTCATTTCCGGCTTCAGTTTCTTGATCTCCTTCAAAGCCGCTATCCCGTCCATTCCCGGCATGGCGATATCCAGCAGGACCAGGTGTACCTGCTCATTCTTGACCTTTTCAAGCGCCTGCGCGCCGGTGTGCGCGGTGAACACCTTGAAGCCTTCCTTGCTCAAAAACTCTCCCAGGATTATTACTATGTCGGGTTCATCGTCAACAACCAGTATCCTGCTCCGTTTTTCCTTGTTTGCAGCTGTCATCCGGCCCCCTCCTTTAATCCTTATTTATCATTTTGTTTATGGTTTCCGCCAAAACATCCGTATCAAACGGCTTTGCCATATACTCGTCTGCCCCGCAGGCGAGTATTTGTTTCCTGTTCTCGGGGGAATTATAGCCGGTAACAGCAAGCACTTTCATATTATCCAGGCGCTTGTCTTCGCGGATCCTTTTACATACCTCAAAACCGTCGATTCCGGGCAGGCTTAAATCCAGCACAACCAGCCATGGATGAAAATCAATAATTTTCCTGCCCGCGTCAAACCCGTCAAGAGCGGTTTCAACCCTGATTCCCGGGTCAATTTTCCTGATGACGGCGGTGATCATTTTAAGGACAGCAGGTTCGTCATCCACAATTAGTATTGTTGGTTTCAATTCAGCGCCGATATCCCCGGGGACAGGCATATTGTATTCCTTGAGGAAGGACTTGAAATCCTCCATTTTTATCCTTCTGTGCCCCCCTGGCGTGCGGTAAGCTTTCATTTTGCCCTGGTTGATCCAATCAATGACCGTTGAGAGGTCCACCTTGCAGAGTTTGCTGATCTGGTAAGTTGTTAATACTTCGCCTGTTTCAGCCATTATGTTCCTCCTTAAATATCCCAACAAAATCCAAATATACCAATAATCCCAATTATCCCTATTATTAGTATAGCACAGAAACCGTAAAAATCAAGGGTTTTGTTAGCAGGGTTTTGTTAGCAGTTTTGTTAGCAGTAATCTGCATCGAAGGGTTTTTGAACGAAACGCACGGGTTTCTTCCGCAAATTCAGGATATTAGTTCCCGGGTAAAGGATATGCGGCAGATGGAATGCTGAAAAATAAATGGGTTTGTTAATGGATTATGGCTGAACTGGCATTAAAGTACGGGCTTGTAAATTTTGTGTTAAGGGGGTAAGGTTGGGCTAAGATTTACTTTTTATGCAATCTATTTATTATTGCCTGCCAGGTTTCAGGTCTTCTGTGCAGATGCATAATGGCAATTATTAAAACACAGTCTTTTTTCTGTTGATAGATAACACCATATGGGAAACGGCTGGTTCTGCAACGGCGGGTGCGTTCAGAAAGTTTGTGCCAGGCAAGCGGATACTGAATGATTCTATCCAGGCTATATTTTATTTCCGCGGCAAACTCAAAACCGAGGCCTTCGCTTTGGGCATTATAATATTTTACCGCGTCTATAAATTCATGCTCTGCAGTTGAGAGAAATATTATTTTTAGCGGCATTATTTTAACTTCTCAATTCTGCCAAAAACTTTTTTTACGGAAACAGCCTTTAACCTGCCCTTTTCGAAAGCATTGATCCTATCTTCTGCTTCTTTTGCCCATAAGGCGTCAAAATTATCCCTGCCATGATAATCAAAACTGTTAAATACTTTTTCAATCAATTCTGCCCTTTCTATAGGCGGGAGCAGTAATGCTTTTTTCAGGACTTGCAGTGTTTGAATGGTCATAAAAATCCTCCTGTTTTGCTAACTATCAATATTATACCATAAATCTTAAATATTTTTGCATACCTTGTTAATCTAAATTGGGTAGACGCAAATTCCGGTAATTAGTTCCCGGTACGAGGGAAATACGTGTTTTATCCTTGAAATGTCAAATGTCACATATGAACTTTCAATCATAATTAAATGAGGGGTTTTGGAGTGAAGCGTGGGATGGAGGCGTGTTCTTTAGGAAGCGGCTGGCGGCGGGTTTTTACCGGGGAACTTGATGGTAAAAACAGTCCCCTTATTAAGCTCGCTGTATACTTCAATGGTCCCATTATGCTTTTTCACTATCTCATAACACAGGCTCAAGCCGAGCCCGGTGCCTTTTCCTTCTTCTTTTGTGGTATAGAACGGCTCGAAAATATGCTTCTTTATTTCTTCCGGGATCCCGGGGCCGGTATCGCTTATCCGGAGCTCAAGAAAGCCCCCGGCGTATTTGGTGGATATCATCAGTTTATCGCCGTTGGCTGACGCATCTACAGCATTATTGCAAAGGTTTATTACCAGCTGCTGTATCTTGTTTCTATTGGCATTGAAACCCGGTAAATCCCCGAAGCTTTTGGCCAATTCTATATTTTTCATTTTTAGCCGGGGCTGTATAAGGGCAAGCGCGCTGTCTATGGCCTTGTTCAGGTCGATTTCTTCCGTCTCTATCTTTTCCCTCCTGGAAAAAACCAGCAGGTCGCGAACCAACTCCATGGACCTCTTCGCTTCCCTTTCGATTTTTGCCGCGGATTCTTCCAGGGGCTTATTGCCCGCTGTTTCTTTTTTGATTGCCTGGGCGAACCCTAAAATCACGGTCAATGGGTTATTCAATTCATGCGCCACCCCGCTTGCCAGCTGGCCCAGGGCCACCATCTTCTCTACCTGGTTGACGGCGGAGACGTGTTTCCTTACCTGGCCGATAAGCACATCCTGGATAAATACCCCCAGGAGCACAAAAACAGCCCCGAACAAAAATATCAGCCCTACTAACGGCTCGCTGATAATATGCAGCCCGGAACAAAACGCGTACCCGACCGCCATATAACCGGCCAAAAAGAACACCATCAGAATTATATGCGTTTTCAGGAACAGCGAAACATTCCTGCGGTTCGCCGCGGGGACCAGGTCCATTACCGCGAATATTTTCCTGAACCTGACAATGCTAAACAGCATTATCGCGGCGCCGATGATTATGGGAATGCAGGACAGGTTTATTTCCGTCATGGTTTTACTCCTTTGATTTTTTTCCCGATATGTTGTTTATATTGCCGCGCCGCGGTTAATTTAACCGCCATAATAAGTATTGTGTCCCCGGAATCCGGAATTACTCACTTGGTACTGACTCTATTTGATTTTATCTTTTAGTTGAGCAGAAACATCTTTTCCATCATGGCCTTTCTTCACTGCCATTAAGAACAACCCCTTGCCTTTGCTTTTTTCTTCCCATAACAGCCCTATATTATTTTTCTCTAAAGTATCAGCCGAATCTTCTATGTGCGCGCCCTTGTATTCAATTACAAGCAGGCGGCCATCTTTCAGTTCTGCAACAAAATCCGGATAAAACCTGTCTGTTGAAGTAGGCAGCCAAAAGGAAAACTCAGGATTCCTGGATATATTACGTACCCAATGCTTAACTTCCGGTAAACTATCTATTAAAACAGCACAGTCAAATTCTTCGCCTTCGGGCTTCAAGTCGCCTATCATTTGGTAGAAATGCTTTTGAAATTTATAACTGCCGCTGTAGAATGGCTCCCGGGCAGGATAAAATTCCGCTTTAAAATCAAAAGAATGGGTGAAACTTGTCTCCACTTTGCCCTTATCTTCAAAAAGCAGTTTTTGATACCCTTTTTTAACAGCAATTTCTCTATATCCCGCTATCTTTTTTATTATGGCTTTACTTAATATATATTTTGAGCGGACAAGGGCTGACAAAGACTTCTTTTTGCTATTGATTAAGTCTGCTAATATTCTTCTTATAAACTCAATCATTATTGTTTGAGACACATCCGGCTGGTGGATTTGCATATCAATCCAGCGGATAAATTCATTTTCCTTCCATTCCGTTGGCACATTATCTAAATCAATAAACTCCATTTGCTTAAGCGCATGATATACAACCTTTCTTCCTTCAACATCAACCTCAAATGATTGAGCCCCTTCTTCAAGCTTAAACTCTTCGTCAGAAAATTCAGCAGGATAATCAAGCGGATTCCATTGTGTTGCATCTAAGAATAATTCAGCTTCAACGAGTTCCAACACACCCTGAATATTCACGCAAATCCGCGGGACTACAAGTGTTTCGCCTCTCATAGCCGGGGCAAGCTGGGCTTGCTGTATAATCCTGTGCTGTTTTATTGCTTTTTCAAAATCTTCCAGCTGTTTTCCCTTGAATATTTTAGATAAATCAGTCTCAACTTCATCGGTAATAAGCCCCTTGAAGGTTACAGTTGTTTTGCCATTACTTTCAATGAAATTGATTTTATTTTTTAGAGGCTCGGGGTACTCGGGTTGTTCTGCGAGCTTATCCAACACATAAGAAAAATCCTGTATTTTGGGCGGCGCGCTGGGAATATTGTTGAAAAGACCTGGCTGCTGCGGCTGAACATAAGCATTTGCCTCAATATCCTCAAATCCCATATTGATAAGCTTGTCTTTTAAATGCTGCGCGGCTGCTGAAAATGAGGGTGAAGAAACATGGGCATAAGCAAAATTAAGATCTTTTTCAGCCCTTGTTTTTGCGTAAGGCATTCTTAATACTCTGCCCAATATTTGTTCCACATCCCTGCTTGACTGTATATTAGCCACCGAACAAAATATATACGCAAATGAACAATCCCAGCCTTCTTTCAATGCTTCTACCGTAATAATATTTTCTATTTTGCATTTTGGGTCAAATAGATCTATCCCATCCAGTTCTTTTTGGGTTCCGGTGGCTATAGCAATGGTTTCCGGGCCGACCCTTTCAACCTCAATTAAATACTTTTTTAATACCTCAACCGTAACTTCCCGGTCTTTGTTTTCAGCCTGGAATAAAATAATAGGCCTTACTAAATCCGTTTCCTTTTTTGCCGCTTCTGATAAGTGTTTCCTTGTCAAAACGGCGTCTCTCACGGCTTCCTGCCATGTTTTATGTTCAGTTAAAATAATCGGAAGCTTTATCATTTCCTCAGTTTTTAGTTCAGACGCAGTAACACTGTACAGGATGTTGCTTCCGCTTTCAGGAGATGTATCCGGTGTTGCGGTAAACTCTATTATGCAGGAAGGAGAAATTCTTTGTAAAGTTTCAAAAGTAAGCTGGGTCCTTGCATTATGTGCTTCATCCATGATAATGAGCGGTTTAAGCAAATGGCAGAGATTAGCGAAAGAACGTTTAATTTTGCCTTTATCCGGGCCTTCTTCAATTCTTTCCAGGCCAGGGGCATTTTCCGGTATTCCCCTGAAATGGGATTCAAACTTTTCAGAATGAGCGTATATTTTTCTGCCGGTAGTGTCCTGTACCCGTAATGTTGCAAGAGTACCGACAACAATACAAACTTTGGAATTTAAATCCTGCGGCATAATAAGTTCCACATCAGAGATATCCAAAATCTTCACTTTTCCTTCAAAGGATTCGTTTATTGCCTGCCGGTATGGATGGCTGGGAATTTGCAGCGCGGAAATTGTCTGCTCACGAATAGCATTTGTAGGCACAAGCCAAAGCACCAGGGGGTAATCCTTTTCAATATAGTTTTGTGAGACTTCCTTGATAGCGTAAGACGCAAGTACAGTCTTACCCCCTCCGGTTGGCAGCCTGAGGCAAACATAAGGGATATCCCCAAGATTATGTGTCTTATAAGAAACATCTTTTCCCTGTTTTTTGAATACTTTTATAAAAGCGGGTTCCGGCGAACTCAGCCTTGCTTCCTGCAAGAATTCCTTTAATGCTTGTAAAGTATTTTCCTGGTATGTTTTTAGTTTAAACATTTAGTTTGCCCTCACATCGTATGGAATCTGTTTAAACGTTATATTCAGCTGCTTTAATCTTTCTTTGCTCAATAAACTCAATTCGCCGTATATTACTTTAGGCCCGCTATGCTTCGGTAGTTCTTTCAAAACCAATTTTGTTAACACATTCCCTTTGTCCGGGCGCTTATCTCCTAAAATCCCGTTAAAAAGCAGGTAATAACCGGTTCCGCTATGTTCTCCAAGGAAAGCCGTCTTGCTAACCTTCTTTAATGGCGTTTCTGTTTCACAAAACCATATATGCGCCGCAAGAGTTTTAAACCTAACATCAGGATTAATAACTCCTTCCGGTGTAAATATAGGAGCTCCGAGTTTGAAGAACCTGAACCCCCCGCCGCCTTTCCAGTTTTCGGCTTCTGATATACCACCCTGCTCTCCATCTACAACTTTTTTTAACCGGGGAACACAATGTGTAACAGCGTGTTCACCCAATTCAATACCAATCCATTTGCGGTTCATTTTGTGAGCTACGGCAGCTGCCGTTCCTGAACCTAAAAAGGAATCAAGAACCCAATCGCCTTCGTGTGTACATAATTCTAATAATCTTTTGATTAATCCTTCCGGCTTAGGATAATCAAATAAATTATTTATATTAAAAATACTACTTATTTCATCTGCAGCAGTTTTGTTAGTTCCTACATCGTTCAATATTGATCTTAAGACCTGTCCTTCAGGCATATATATTCTATGATGCAAGGTCCACCCTTTTTTGCCATTTGCAAATTTCATTTCACCTGACGCAAGTTCTTCTTTGATTGTTTTTTCAGATTTTTGAGAATTAATCGTAATACTTGTTCCATCGGGACATTTTACCGTTACTACTATTGGATTTTGAAGTCCATCTCTGGCTAATGTATCCCAATAATATCTTTCACCATTTATATCTTTTTCCTTGTACCTTTTTAAATATTCTTCTGTTTGGCTTACTCTCCATTTCTTTTTTTGTATTTCTTTTGCAGTATTTTTTGCATAGACGATTATGTAATCGTGATCTATTGCAAAGAATCGCGAATCATTGCCTCCGCCCTTACGTTTCTGCCATATTAAATCTCCTATAAAATTCTTTCTGCCAAACAATTCGTCAAGAACAACTTTTAGATATGCATGCTCTATTTCATCAATATTAACAAAGATTACTCCATCTTCTGCAAGTAATTCGCGTAAATATTGTAATCTTACATACATCATAGAAAGCCAAATACTATGTTCAAGATTATCATCGTAATGCTCAAAAGCATTCTGTGTATTATACGGGGGATCAATATATATGCATTTTATTTTGCCGGCATAAAAAGGCATAAGAGCTTTCAGGGCATCAAGATTATCCCCCTGAATAAGCATATTCTGAGTATCCTTATCCCCATAAGAATACTCCGCCTGCTCATCCAGAACCCTAAACGGGATCCTGCCCGCCGTTTTTAACGCTTCCTTCTTATTCAGCCATTCAACCACAGGCATACCTTATTCTCCCAAAACAAACTTATATATTCGTATAAATATTTCTTCTTTAGGCTATATGTCAATTTTACTATATTTTTAAGTTAAACAATATTTTTTGACTTGTTAAGAAAGTCAGTAGTTTGTGCTTCAAATTCTCAGTCATGATTTATATCAGAAGCTGGAGAAATCACTCTTTTGTTTAACTTATTATACTACTGAATCAATTTATTTACCTGTCTTAACAAATTTTCAATACTACGTATTTTTATCCCCTTTTGCTTCTCTTCTAATAACCATTCTTTCGCCTTGCATAGGTATTCCCTTGCTCTTTTATCATTAAACTTTTTATAATATTGAATTGCTTGATCTGAATATTTTAATGCATGATAAAGTTTACGCTTATCAGCATCGTGACATTCTGATAGTATTTTCATACTATTATCTAATGTTTCTTTTACAGTCGGATCATCGATGTCCTTGTTAATATTTGCTTGAAATAGAATAATCGCATGAGAATTACGGATGGAAAATATTTTAAAATTCGATTGCATAAGTGCTTCATCAATCCATTTAAATGCATCATCGTAATTTTTCATTTTTGCTAAATAAAGTGCACCTTGTTGCCTTAAATAAGGAGAAGAATCTGCAGAATATGCTTTTTCATAGAAAGCCTTACCTTCCCTACAATCTACAAATACTTTTCTCATTATATTTGAATCATACCCCTTAACACGGAATCGATCATATCTAAAGATTCTAAACGGAGATACTTCATTATGAAATGTAACAATTACTCTTTTTAGAATATGATGTGGTACGGCACTCATAACTGCTTCGGCCAAAATAGTAGATCGAGGTATGAAATAATCTTGTTTTTCGTCAATTGCTATTACGCTTTCAATTTCATAATCTTTGATCATTTCACCAAGTTTATCTAAATAGTTATATATATCTACATAATTAGTTGTCTTGCTCCGCAAGAATGCAAAAAGAATATCAATCGAAACAGGTGTTCTACACGAATGTAGGTACGATAACATTGTAAGTATATCAGCTAATACATGATTTGCAGTTTCAAGTTGATTAATAACTTCAATAAATCTATCTTTTATATTTGGCAATTTTGTATTCAATTGAATTAATTCAAAAATAGAAATATCGGATTCTTCATCGTTTAATGTTGTTAATTGTTTTAATTTAATTTCAGATGGTATACAATCGAAAATCGACTGAACGTCCTTTTTGTCTAGTTCCGTGACATCAATTATATTTGCAATATTTTCTAATCTATGCGACGCTATTTCATAATTATATTCTCTCTCGAACCCTACTGCAATAATATTTTTGCTTTTTATTATGTGTTGAAATGCATTCACGTCATTACAAATATCGTCGACAAATATTAAAGCCTTTTCATTATTTAACTTTTTTATAATAAATACAGCTTTTTCTAATGTAAGATCATTACATACTAATTTGTGTCCTTGAAATTGTATTCCCGAAGCCAATTGCATCATTAATGTTGTCTTTCCGCAACCAGGAATACCAACTACAATAACATTATTTTCTCCTAATATTTTATCACTTAAAATGTCGTAATATTTGGTTTTATGTATTCTTCCAGAAAAGATATCACCCCAGATAGGCGGTTCCCCACTGTAAAAATTTAACAAAGGTCTCTGGGGAACTCCGCCAATATTAGGTATGGCGTATTCGGGAAATATTTCTTTGGCACTAAACGTTGGCTTACTAATTTGAGCAACTGGTTTTAATTCTAAATCCTTAAAGTAATTTAAAAGCGACGATGTATCTCCATAAATAATATTCATGCCCAGCGCTTTATAATATTCATTATGCCTGTCATCATTTACAATTATCCAACATTTATTTCGAGGACGCATATTTGTTGTTGCAGGATGCAAAGCTTCAAGAACTCCAGAGTCACTCAAGCTATACCCCCAGAATATTGTTGGGTATTGTTGGATTGCATTTGTAAGATAATGCCATTTGTCTCTATCACTTGCAAAAGCCGAAGCTAACTCCGTCGTGCCAAAAATATAATTTGGGGTTTCATCTAGTACACAACCATGTAATGGGATATAGTTTATTGCGTTTTTATCATTATATATCGACCCTCTTTTTGTAACATCATTAATATAGGAAACGTCACAATTTTCATACAGTTTATATATAAGATTATCAATATTTGTCGTTAAAATAGACATCAACTTAAGTTTGTAGAGACTCTCGTAACTAGTATCATATTTAGTTACATAAAATCTTTTTTTGAGGAATTCATTAAACTTATCTTTTGATTGACTTTTTAGAATTGTTGATATCTTATCTACGGATAGCTCGGCATATTCATCTTTTTTAAAAGTATCTACAATTTCTTTTTTTAATTCTATATTTATAGGCAACGGTCGTCCCTCGGCATCTTTAGCCAATACCGAAAAACCCGAACCCAAAAATAAATTTACACCTTCCCTTAGAGCCTGAATTAATATATTCTCGCACTCAATAGTTACTTTCATTTGAACCCTCCTATATTTATTGACTTTTATTTAAATCATGAGAAATCAGCCAAAATCCAAAACTACTGACTTGTGGCAAAAATCAATGCTACTTATGGATTCCTACTTTCGCGGGAATGACAACAAAAAGAACAGCCGATAAATCGGCGACTACGGAAAATATCAAATAAAAAGAACCAGGTTTCCGGCGTCAGACTTGAGTATCAGCACTTATGACAACCGTGGTAATTTTATGTCTGTTGCTACTACTCGGGTTATATTTCAAATTTTAATTCTAACTGCGGGTTTTTGGCTTTTACTTCATTAAAAATACCTTGAACCAGGCCTATAGCATCCTCAAATGCCTGATTGCTTTCTGTAGAGGACACAAAAATACCGGCTTCATAGGTCAGCATATTCCGTTTTTTTCTCATCATTTCAAAATGAGCTGTAACTTTTTCATATTTCTGCCCGAGTATTGAAGCCGTAACTTCAACTACTGTTCTATGCTGGGCACCGTCATCTGGGACATAACCTTTAAACAAAAGCAATGCCCTGCCTGCTTTAAGCATAGCGTTATATGCCATAATATAGGTTGCATCTTCTGATATTTTTTGTATTTTTGAAGCCTCTGAAAGGTCATGCATAGCGCTTGTAAGCAGTTTTTCAACCTGAATAAGCCCGGCTTCCTGTTTTTTAAGTTTATTTTCTTTCAGTAGTTTTTGTATCAATTTTTCCTGGGGCATCAATATCTCCTACCAGCGGAATAACTTTATTTTTAAGTATTTGCTCTACAAAACCGCCTTTTTCATTCCTTCTGTTATTAAACTCCTCTCTGCTGAATAACGTATAATTTATTTCCCTGCGGAGCTTTTCTTCAAGTAATTTCACCGCTTTTATTAATTTATAATTGTCGGGTTTGCCAACCACACAGAGGTCAATATCGCTTTTTTCATCCTCATTGCCTTTTGCAAAAGAACCGTAGATAAAAGCAATCTCAATACCTTTAATCCCCGATAATTCTTTCTTAAATACACCTGATATGCCTATTGTTTTTGTAACAATGCTTTTCAATTCATTATAAAGCGGGAATGTTTTATTAAGATGGTAAAATACCAGGTTACCCCTGCGGGTGGCGCAAAAAAGGCCGGCTTTTTCAAATTGTATAAGCTGGCGCCGGATATTGCCGACAGAATGCCCTAATATCTTTTCTAGTTCCCTTAGATAAAAATCCTTATCGGCGTTAGCAAAATAAAAACCCAGCAAATCCCTTGTTAATTTTGACTTTGAAACGTTCAATAAATTCATGTAGTCTCCTATGACTACAATTGTAGTATTATAAGACTACGCTGTCAAATAACTGCCGCTCCTGCGAATTCGGTCCAAACACAGCCGATGAAGCGGCAAATCTACTTACACCTCCCCCTCATCCCCGCCTTCTCCCACGAAGGGAGAAGGAGTAAATGATAAAGATTTAAGGGATATACGGGCTGGGAGGGACCTGCTCCCGGATTTTCTTTATGTCCAGCATTACGACGCTTGTGCCTTTAGTGTAGATGCCGTTCGCGCCGAAGTTGATGCCTTTGTCAAATGCTTTCTGCAGGTTATGTTCGGTTATCAGGTCTTTTCCCTTTGCCAGGACCCTGTCAAAGCTTTCGCCGAAGACGTTGGTTTCCATGAAGTGGTATACGGTTTTGTCACCTTCCAGCTTCCAGCCCACCGCGGCGTGCCCTTCATCCGGGAAGAGCACAAGTATGGGGCTGATTTCAATGCTTTCCAACAAGCTGGCAAACAGCACTGATAATTCTATGCAATTGCCTTTGTTTTCAAGCGTGACCGAAGGCAGGTTTATCCGCTGGGATTGGTTGTAGACCATGGGTTTATTCAAATAGACCATGCTGTAGCTGTCCTTTAAAACCTCGTACATCAGGCGTATCTGCGAAATGTAGTCTTTGTCTTTTTCTTCAAAGGTGCGCTTGTCTTCAATGGCTTTGGTGAATATGTGCGGCGGCAGGAACCCCACCATTTTTACCTGCGGGTTCTGCTGGAGGCCTCTTTCGCCTGCCTGGCTGATAATTTTCTCCAGCTTCCTGTCGTTGGTGGTTACCCAGCTGGCAAGGGTGTCCAGCAGTTCATAGGTTTTGGAGTTGGCGTCTGTCATTTCCTGCACGAATTGGTCGTAAGGCAGAAGGGTGACAGGGTATGAATTCGCCAGCAAGGTTTCCGGCTTGCCTGATATCTCCTCAATTTCCATGAACAAGTTGTCCGGGGTGGGAATGGTGCCTATTTTTCTTATATCCTGCTGGGCAACGGAGGGTATCAGGTCTATGGTTTTCGTGGTGTTCCCGGTTAAAGTCACGTTTCTTGTTTCAACGGGGTTCTTCAGGCCCATGCGGTAAGAAATCTTGAATACCGCGTCACGGGTTGTGTTGTTTGCCAGCTGTAAATTTATGACTGAAACTCCTTTTTTGTCAAACAGATGGTACACCGCCATGGGTATTTCTTTCATTACTCTGGCTGAAGCGCGGTAGTCTTTGGAGCGTACCTTCACGGTTTTTGCGGCATCAAAGAATCTGTAGGTAAGAGTGGCGCGATAGCTCATTCCAAGCGGATGGGGAAGAAGCGCGTAGTCAAACCGGAAATTCCTTATCCTCACTCCAAAACCACCAGTGAAATCGCCGTCATCATAACCGCCCCTTAACTGAAAATCCTCCCCGGACGGCCATTCAAGCCCGGAGCGCACTTTTGTCCGTTGTTCCAGCGCGCCACAGATGTCGGCAGAGACAAGCAGCCTGTTACCTGGGAAGCGGCAAGCAACGCCCAGCGCCCAGCTGGCAGGAATCTTCTCTGTGCCGCCGGAGACAGCGAGATTGCGTATATTCACGCCTGTCTCCAGTCCGGGCCGCAAGGCATATACCGCCGAAGCGTCAAGCGCATGCCATGAATTATTCAGATCATCAAAACTTCTGTTAACGGACTTTGCGCACGCACCAGCGGACAGTTTATTGCTGATGCGGTACGAACCTGACAAGAACAGGGCAGTGCTTGTATCTGACAGCTCCGCGCCGGGGACATTATTTTCATCGCGGGAGGTTATC
>Ga0208373_1002019_pt1 | contig 24128 bp, 17 predicted proteins | sample RifOxyC2_FD_184036 | JGI IMG/M metagenome (GOLD analysis project Ga0208373, IMG submission 184036) | Soil microbial communities from Rifle, Colorado - Rifle Oxygen_injection C2 (SPAdes) | ecosystem: Environmental > Terrestrial > Deep subsurface > Rock core/Sediment | place: Rifle, Colorado... | reverse complement strand
TGCAATTAAAAGGAAAAACACCTGCAGAAATGGCAGACATAGACATAAAATTAGGAAGAAATAAACTACTACACCTAATAAAACTATATGCAAAGAAAAAATATCATTCGAGAAGATGACAATGTCATGAAACCGTAAACTATATAAACTAGAGTTTACATGTGTAAACTAAAATGGACACATATAAACTAAAATGGACTGTTTTGGATCAAAACGTATTCTCGTTACTGTGTAAAAATCCGACAGAGAAATATAGTCAAAGAGATATTGCTGAATCGTTGCATTTTTCACCTACGGCTATCGCCAAATCATTAAGAAATCTTAAGGACTTTGTAATTATTGAAAAAACAAAAACAATTAACTTTGTATGTTTAAATAGAGATAATCCTGAGGTCATTGATATGAAAAGAATTGAGAATATAAAAAATATTTATATCTCTGGCTTGTCTTTATTTTTGCAGCAGGAATTGACAGGATCAACAGTGATGCTTTTTGGGAGCTATGTGCGAGGAGAAGATACAGAAGAATCTGACATAGATATAGCGGTAATCGAGAGAAAAGATAAAGTCCTTAATATAGATAAATACGAAAAGATGTTGGGAAGAAAAATCAATATAAATTTTTACAATTCTTGGAAAGATATCAATGCACGTCTTAAAAACAATATTTTGAATGGGTTTGTGTTGTACGGAAGTGTTGAGTTATGAGGAATTTGTGGAGGGCAAATGGGTAAAAAGAACAAACTCGGCATATCGTATAAAAAGAGATTATCAGACTTTCAAATCGCTGCACGGTTATTTTATTGATCACAAGATTAACATACTTTTACTTAAATCTTCCACTTATTATGAAGAATTATTGAATTACCATAACGAATTATATGAACATTTCTTTGAAATCTTCCAGCCATTTTTTATATCAACAAACAAAAACAGAAGGAGACATGTGGACGGGGGTTACAATCTGTCATTATATTATGAAATGTTGTTTAGACTCTTTTTAGATGACCCCAACAAGGCTCACGAAATTGTGCGTACCGCCATTGCTTTGCACGCAACAAAGAAGAATGTAAAAAGTCTGGACATATCATTTATGGAAGATGCAGGTAGCTTTGTTGGAGCTTTAAATTCCGCACTTAATACGCATTGGATGATTGAGGATATAAATAGAATTGAACAAGAAGGAGGCAGGGTTGCCAAGAAACAAGGTGGGCTTTAATCTTGATAAGATATAAGCCTCTGACGAGAATTGCACTCGTGACCTGCTGCTTGCTGTTATGCATTGCTGCATAATACTAGGCAGCCGCAATAGCTACTATGCTACAGAGGCGTGATGAGAAGTATTTAATTTGTTTTTTAAATGTTTTTAATTCAAATATTTTTTTGGCAGATAAGAACGCATATTTTCCTTGAATGTTTCAATTATTTTTGGATCTTTTATTTTTTCATATTCCTTAATGACTCTCCTCTTAAAATATTTATATGTATTATCATCATTGAATAACCTATAGCGTTCACCATCAGCATAGTACATCATTGCTTTAGTCAATCTTGCTCCATCTGTTATTTTGCCGATTGCTTTTGTCCCAGCATCTACAATATCTTTAAGAGTCATATGGTTTTGTATTGTAAGATTCTTTAAACATTTTGCTAGTTTTTTATCATTTTGAAAATATGCTATTGCTAATAATTCATAGTAGTGTTCCATACAAGTATTAATATGATAATCTATATATGTCTTTCTGAGGATTTTTCGGATATTTCATGTAAAAGTACGGAATAATTCCGATTTATTTAAGAGAAGGCATATTAACAATACGATATTACCTTTATTATGGAAAAATCCTTGAATGAGCTCTTGAATGGATTGATAGAAGAAAACTATATAAATGAGAATAGAGAATTATCTGATATGGGGCTTATCGATATAATGAAAGATATTAGTGAAACTGTTGGTAAAGGGGTTGATTATCTAAAGGATGGTTATAGTGCTAGTAAGATTCTGGATTATTATCAAATGGCTCTCCGTGTAAAAAATATATATAATGATAAGAAATTATTCGAGTATCTTAAGATAGAAAGTAAAAAAGAGTATAAGAGTATTGTAAATGAAAAAATTCAGAAATTTGTTAAGGATGAAGTTAAGGATTTCTTGAAGTAGGAATTAATTATGCTGTCTGGCGAATATTATTGCGGAATTTTAAAAAATAAAAAAATGCGGAGGAAGGGACTTTCGTGAGATTTATCGTTTCTCGAAGGGGACTCCGGTCGAAGACTAGGAGTCGCCTGCTTTTTACGAGATTTTTCGCAAAAATCTCTATTCGAACCCTCGAACACACTAAGTGACAGGATATCTCAATTGGATTGAGTGTCACAATGCTTAAGTCCTGCGCATTTGACCAGGCTTTGCTCTAGAGAAGATTAATGAAAATCTTTACCTCCGCATATACCCGGCTTTTAGACGTTGGTTTTATAATGTTTAAAAATCTTTCTCTTTAATAGTTGCTGACAAAGTTAATGCATAAGTTAGCATCTTCAAATCATGCAATTCAATTGCATGTTTGAGCTGGCAATGAGAATTAATTCTCATTCCAGAGATGCTAACTTATTATGCGATATTAATGTCGGCAACTATAAATGTACTTTGTTGCTATTATGACATTGCCAGGCTCACATAGCTTGTATAATGAATTGTGAGCCGAGTTATTTAGTATAGATTGTTATTATTATGGTTCGCTAGCAGGCAATGTCATTGAAAATTGACATGTCAGAAATCGCCTACGTGCAAGACTATATTGCTTTAGCTTCTAGTAAATGAGCGATTTCTGATCATGATCAAGAACTGCATGCTGCGGGTTTTAATCTGCAGTTCTTGACAGAAAACTTAATAAACAACATGGTTTAATTTAAAGTGGTGAGTTTATGTTTGAAGAGTTTTTAAGGTCATTCATTACATTGTTTATTATTATGGATCCTTTTGTGAGTGTTGTGTTCTTTTTAGGATATTCAAAAAGCCTGAATCAAAAACAGAAAAACAATGCTGTTTTGATAGCAATTAGTGTTGCAGCTATTCTATTATTCATATTCCTTGTCTCTGGATTGTTTTTATTAAATACGTTAGGAATAAGCTTCAATGGCTTTAAGGTTGCAGGAGGAATTATTTTATTGATAATGGGCATAACAACAGTATTGGCTATTGATGTAGGCTCAAAAACTGAGAATGTTCACTCAGGAGCAATATTGATAGGAACACCATTGCTTTCAGGTCCAGGAGCATTGACTACGATAATTATTCTAAGCAAGGATTATGGTTATTTTATCCCTGCATTGGCTGCAATAGCTGTCTTGATAGTATCATATCTAGCCTTGAAGTTTGCAGTACACTTACAAAAATTAATAGGAACAAAGATAATCGAGATTTTATCTAAAGTTCTAGGATTATTGTTAGCTGCATTAGCAGTTGATTTCATACATTCAGGAATAGTCGGATTTATGGGATGATTGGAGGTAAGAATATGAAGTTAGTTGAGCCAAAATCAATGGAAGAATGTATTTACTTTACAAACAGGGCTGTTGGAGAGAATTTTACAGGAAATGCAAGATGCTGGGTGCTGAGAGAGAAATGTCCTAAATGCAAGAAATCATTCATGGGCAAGCCTGTAGAAGATGGAAAGATAAAGATCAGGGCAGCAGAATATGTATGTCCATCATGTGGTTATTCAGAAGAAAAGATATCTTATGAAGAGAAATTGACTGCAAGTATTGATTATGTGTGTCCTAAATGTCAATTCAAAGGACAAACTCAAATACCTTTCAAGAGAAAATCAGTAGCTGGTGTAAAGACATTAAGATTCAATTGCGAGAAATGCAAAGAGCCGATTGACATAACAAAAAAGATGAAAGTCATCAAGAAAAAAGCCAAGAAAGCTGATGTTGCTGAAGATGTGGATGATGAATAAATTTTTTTAATTTTTTTTTATCTTTGTTTGTTAATATTTTTTGTCCCAACTTTATGACGACAAATAATCGGTAAATTTAAATTAAAATAATAAATTTTATAATATATCTCTACGTTCTCTCGTTTATGGCTGATCCTATTCCGGAAACATCTAAACGGTTAGATTTATCCTATAAAGAGGCAGGAAAATTGAAGAGTTTAGGTGCTCTTGGAGTGATATTGACAGGCTCTGTTGTTTATTCTCCGAATCTTAATGTAACAGAAAAATCAGATGTGGATATATTGGCTGTGTTTCCTGAAATAAAAGGCACAATAGATGATTTTATCAGAGATCCTGAAGAATCTAAGGCATTAAAAAATAGGACATTTGATGGATATAGCTTCAAAACGATGGAAAAAAGTATTCCTGTGAGCGTGCATATAATCAGTGCAGACGCATTTGATATAGTATCTAAATGCTTTGTTGCAGATATAAGGTTATATCGCCCTATAGCAAAAGAAGAAACATATCTATTATATGATTTTGAGGGGAATGTATACAATTATAAAATAAAGAATATAGCACTTAATGATTTGAAGGGAGTTCGCACAATCGTGCCAGTATCTTTTATCAATAATGATAGATATTTTCTTGGAATTCATAGAGATAAATTATTGAGTAATCCTAAGATTTTATATGAAAGTAATAATTATGTTGAAACTAGGATAGATAAATTATGGCATGTCATAATCCAGACAATGAAAGACGAGTCAAGCAGAAAATATGGAAAGATTAATTTGGAAAAGGTAAATATTCTGAATGCACTTTCCAGAAAAGATAAAATGAGCTGTGAAGTCATTAATAAAATTATAGAAAATCAAAACAAATATCTCTTAAATAATTAATCTCTTGAAAGATATTTTTGATCTTTTTATACGTATTTCAATCAAAGCAATGTTTTCACTCAAATTATCATTCCCCGTGCATAAACAAATGGTTTTGCCTATTTTATCCGAATATTTTCCCGATATCCGAACAGTCTCATGAATATGTCCGCTTAAAACAAGTAATGGTTGTTTTTCTACAATAATCTTTCTTAACGCTTCGCTGCCTACATGTCTGTCATCAATGAGTATGTCTAGATTAGTATTATATGGCGGTGAGTGGCTTACGAGTACGGCATGTTTGTCGATAGCTAATTTATTTAAATCAGTCTCTATATTATCTTTTCTGTCTGTCAGCTTAAAACTCTTCTTTAAGCCGGCGTTAACTAATCCTTCCATAAGAATATCCTTCCTATCTTCTTTTTTGTTGCTTAAATCATGTTTTTCCCAATCCTTGAATTTAAATGGGGTTATTGGAACATATGAATATCCTATTATTGATAATTTTTCAAAAATTGTAGATTTTTGTCCGATATACATGTATCCTTTGCTTTGATTTTTTTTCAGTATCTCTTCGTTAGATCTAAAATCGTCATTTCCCAAAATTATTAAAATCTTTATCTTGCTCTTTTTTGTAAATTCCAATATTTTCTTAAATAAATATTTTTCAAGAAATTCTTCCTGCTTTTGCGGAGTTCTGTTTACTGCATCCTTAGGAGTTATATCTCCTCCCAGTATTAATAAGTCGAACGAATTTTTAGCAGCATAATCAAACAATTTATTATATTGTATCTTATTGCCATGCATATCTGAAGCGAACAATATGTTTAAACCTTCCATACATATGGATTATTATAGGTTATTATAAATATTTTGATAATTAGAGGATACAATTATAGGGTGTGCTTAAGACTTTTTTCCTAAATCTTTATAAATCCTCAATTTATTCTTATAGAGGTGGTTAAATTCATAGAGAATAAGAAAGACAAGATCGTGCTGACTAATGCATTGATCTATGCTAATGGGCCTGTGCATATCGGGCATTTAGTTGAATACATACAGGCTGATACTATTAGCAGGATCCTTAAGCTTTTAGGTCATGAAGTTATTTTTTGCGGGGCAGAAGATACTCATGGAGCTCCAATTGAGATAAAAGCTTCGCAATTAGGCATTGCTCCAGAAGAACTGATAAGAAAAGTTGCAGAAGAGCATCAAAAAGATTTCAAAGATTATAATATAAAATATGATTCTTATTACAGTACTAACAGCAAAGAAAATCAACAATTAGCAGAATTAATATTCAGCAGATTAAGGGCAAAGAATCTTATTTACAAAAAAACAATGGAATTAACATTCTGCGAGCATTGCAAAAGATTTCTTCCAGACCGTTATGTTAAAGGCCAATGTCCTAAATGCAATGCTGAAGATCAATATGGTGATCAATGCGAGAAATGCGGAACAGCATATAAGACAACAGATTTAGTTAATCCTTATTGCTCAATATGCAAGAACACTCCTATCAGGAAAGATTCTGATCATTATTTCTTCAGATTAAATGAATTCTCGGAAAAATTAAGAGAATGGCTTACTAATAATCAAGAGCTGCAGTCTGAAATAAGAAATCAAATAATAAATTGGATTGATAAAGGGCTTGATGATTGGTGTGTATCAAGAGATGGGCCATATTTTGGTTTCAAGATTCCGGGAGAGGAAAATAAATATTTTTATGTCTGGCTTGATGCACCTATTGGATACATAAGCAGCTTATCATATAAGCAAGGATCAGTAGAAAAAGGTCTGGATTATTGGAATAATTCAAAAATCATCCATATCATCGGGAAAGACATAGTATATTTTCATTTATTGTTCTGGCCTGCAGTATTGATGGGTGCTGATATCAAGCTTCCAAGCAATATTCTTGTGCATGGATTCTTGAATGTGAATAATGAGAAGATGTCAAAATCAAGAGGAACATTCCTTAATGCAAGTGAATTTACACAACTTTCCAAGCCTGAATATTTCAGATACTATATTGCATCAAACTTATCAAGAACAATGTCAGACATAAATCTTGACCTAGAAGACTTCAAGGAAAGAATAAACAATGAATTAGTCAGCAACATAGCAAACTTTGCTTATAGGATATTATCCTTTACAAATAAGAATTTCAATAATCAGATAACATCAGGATCTGATGATGTAGTATTAACAGAAGCAAAGGCAATTGCAAGAGAGGCAATGGAATATTATGAGAAATTTGAATTAAGAAATGCGCTTAAATCAATAAGCAGATTATCTGCTCTTGGGAATAAGTATTTTCAGGAAAATGAGCCTTGGAAACTGATAAAGAATGATAAAGAAAAAGCACAGCATGTAATAAATACAGCAATTAATATCTTAAAAGATCTTATATTAACACTAAAACCTGTACTGCCTGAATATACCAGCAATATTGAAACACAATTAAATGTAAATGAATTAACATTAAAGGACCTTGATCATAAACTGCATAATCATCAGATCAATCAAGCAGGAATAATCTTTGAGAAGATTGAAAAAATAGAAATAGGGGATAATGATAAAAAATCTGCTTTTGATAAATTACAATTAAGAGTTGCAAAAGTAATTAGGGTTGAAAAACATCCAAAAGCAGAGAAACTATATATTGAGCAGATAGATCTTGGCGATGAGAAAAGACAAATAGTCTCGGGGCTTGTTCCATACTATACAGAAGAGGAATTATTGAACAAGAATATTATTGTTGTCACTAATCTAGGGCCTGCAACATTAAGAAACATTGAAAGCAATGGAATGCTGCTTGCAGCAGAGGAAAAAGGAATAGTTGGATTATTATTTACAGATGCAGAGCCTGGAGCTTATGTTTATATTGACGAGAAAAATATTGAGGAAATAAAGAAACTTCCAAGAATAACATTAAAAGAATTTTCTGAAGCAAAACTTATTGCAAAAGATGGAAAAGTGTATACAGAAAATAAGGAACTGAAAATAAATAATGGCTTGATAAAAATTGATAAAATAAGCAATGGATCAGTGCATTAATTCTAATTATTATTTAAAATACTTTAGAGAATAAAAACAGAAATATTTATAAATATAACTCACAAGAATTCTCTCATAAAAGACAAGAGGGTTTGGTGTGAGGAAATTAATTGTAATAATCGTATTTTTATTATGCGTACAGATTGCTTCGGCTACTATTATAGTAAGATCAATAGAAGGCTCTGAAGGAATTAAGAATTACAGGACAGCCAATGATACAATTCTTATCAATATTTCTAGTACATCAGGCAATATAACAATCAATGATAATCCTGCTAATTGCCAGAATTCTGGATTCAATTATGCTTGCTTGGTTAATGATGAGCAAAACAATCCAGTAGCATCTTACATTATTAAGAATCAGGAAAATAATGAAGTAACAGCAACGATAAATGTTGATAATAGTATTGGAGCAATAAGTTATTCATTGTCAAGCTCTAATGGAAACGTCACACTAAATTATGATATTACTGATACTGCATATAATAATGGGGCAGGATGCTCAGGACTTGATCATGCTGAAGTATTCTGGATGAACTCAAATACAGATAATATTGATTTAAATACAAGCAATTGCAATGCTAAAGCATCAATGTTTCTAACAATAACGGATTCTGCGACTGCAGAATTCTATATAAAAGTTTATGATAAGCTGGGAAATATTAAAACTTCAGAGATAAAGAATATAACATTGGATGTTGATGCTCCTGAAGTCACTGATCTAAAAATAATGAAAAATGGACTTGAATTAGACACAATAGCGCAGCATACTGATATTGTTGTTGACGTAGGATTCACTGTTATTGACCAAGAGCTTTCAAGCATTATTGCTGATATAAGCAATATTAACTATAATCCTGCAATCAATCAGCAATATAAGAACATTAATGTTCCACTAAGCTCATGCATTCTCAATGATTCTAGATATTCTTGTGTTATTAAGGATAAAATCCTGAGAATCAATAAGGATTCTGTTAATGTGACAATAACTGCAACAGATGTAAGCAGCAATTCAAAAAAATTCATTCTAACAAAGAATCTCCAGATAGACAATGAAAAGCCTGATTCTGATATAATCACAGAATTTTGTGATAAGAACAATACATGCTATGTGAAAAATGGAGTTAATAAGATTATTGCCAAGTTGACAAAAAGCAATTTCTTGAATAGGAATGTATTTTTTGAAGTAGCAGGGAAAAGCGCCAGAGTAAGTAATTGTTCAGGCAATGAATGTTATGGATTTGTTAATATCAATTGCAATGCTGATGTTGATGCGAGAATCTTAACATTAGCGCCTTTTGTCAGCCAGGATGATTCTGGAAACATAATAAATACTAGGACAAAAAGGTTTATCTGTGATAATGATGATCCCGAGATAGTCAACATATCGATTGTAGGAGATAGGTTTGGCCAGTTGATAACAACAGGATCGACAGTAAAGATGAGTGCAGTTATCAAGGATAAGAGTTCTGAAATATTTTTAACTGCAAAGCTTAATGAGATGAAAAATGCAACTGAAAGATTTAATTGCCAGGGAAAAAATACCTTTAATTGTACATTGACTGTAAATGCAATTAATCCTGGCTATTATGATGCAAATATGATTTTTTCAGCAAGTGATATTGCGAATAACACTAATTCAAAACCAATAAAGCAACGAGTTCTAGGATTAAAGGCAGATAATCAAACACCAGATGAATTAAGCATTAAATTCAATAAAATAATACCAAGATCAATAAACAGGATTGCGCTAGACTTGGCAATAACTAATAACATCCCGTTTTTTTCTTATGCAGAATACACAATAACTTCTAAAAATCCTGATGCAAAATTATTGTATCAGGATGTTTCTGTTGACAAATGTATGTATGTTACTGACAAAGGAACATTGAATGCAGGCTACTTGTTTAGTGATATAAGGGTTAATAATAAATATGCAAAAGTAGGTGAAATCAATAGGATTGATTTTAATTTCAACGATATAGACATTAATCTGCTTGATAATGATTTCAGGATCGTATGCAATATTTCTGCTAATGTCCAGAGAGGGAATTTTGTTTATAATAAGCCTCAATACTTAATGCTTGAAGTCCCATTCAATCTTAGAAATTCAAGACTAGGAGAGCCTGGAGAAAGCTTTGTAAATAAGATCAAGAAAGAGGAAGAAGGCTTTATGTATAGTTTTGAGGTGCTTGGATTTGTGAATAATGTCCTTCCAAAGCTTCAAAGAATATGTGATCTAAGAAGATACACTGATATGGGCTCTTTTGCTGCAGATGCTATCGGATTAGTCGGTCAGACTGTAACACCTGTAATTCCGGGACTTAGTGATGTTGGGATGAAGATGGGTGTTAATATACAAAGTTTTGCAAGCTGTTTTGTTAGCGGCAATGCTAACACATATCTAAGTGATCCAATGCAGTCTAAAAACAATAATTTTTGCCAGAGAATTGTTCAGACTGCCTGTACATTTACATCATGCAAGGCTGCAGAAAATCCGGATCAATTAACTACGAATATATTCAGTGATGAAATATTTGGCGAGAAAGGAATCTTGAAAAACAAAGACCTTCCAGATGTCCAGAATAGTTTTGTGATGTCAGTTGCAGAGCAATGCTGGCCTGCTGCTGTGTATAATCTTAACAAATGGCGCCAGACAGATTGCGGATACGTATATTGCCTAAAGCAGGCTTCATTGGCAGGAACAGACATTTCTGTATGTGACAAAGCCAAAAAAATACAAACATGCACTTTGATTGTAGGAGAGATTTATGAACTTCCATATGTTCGAGTGGGAAAGAATGTAATAAATAACATTGGAGACATAATCAATAACATAGGTCCATTGTCTGTTGTATCATTATCAAAACCAATGTGCAAGGAATACTTCTCTCAAGAAGATGCATATGAATTGATCGGGACAGGCAATTTTGATAAAACAAAACTTTATCTATGCCAGATTCCATTATCCATAGCAAGATTTGTTGATGGAAACATGAGATCATCAAGAGGAGATAGGTTCTATTATCCTGATGTAACTGACATGTGCAAGGTTGCAAAATCCAATGGGGCATCATCCTATGGCCAGAGCAAGAACATCTGGAATCAGCTATCAGGAATCAGGATCCCTGACTATGCAAAAGATGAGAAGAAATATGAGGTAATGGCTGCCAATAATAAAGATGTAGAAGATTTAATAGCTAAAAAGAAAGAGATTCTTATTAATAATCCTGGTGCATCTGAATTATATAATGAATTACTAGGAAATGATGAGTTATGGGCTGAATTAGAGTACATGTCTGAGAAAAGAGAAATGAGTGTATCGGATTTTCAAGGTTTTTTATGGAATAATAATATTAAATTGAGTGAATCAGAGGAGGAAAATTTAAGACAGCTGTTTAATGCTGATACAAAAATTGAGGAGATACTTGGCTGTCTTTCATGTGATGCAAAAGAAAGAGAAGCAAAATTAAATGCTGCCACACCAAATATCCAAACTCTTACTGGGGAAGATCTTAAAAAAATGGATGAAAAGCAACTAGAAAGAATGTTAGTTACATATGATAATGCCCTGAAAGAATTAGAAGGTTATGATACTACAATGGAAGAGAGTGTTGCAAGTCAATCAGTATATAACAGGGAAAATATTGTCAAAAAAAGAAAAAGAATTTTTGCAGACATATTTAAAATTAAGTGCGAAGATGATGCATGCAGTAAATATGATAAAGCTCAACTAGAATCAATAAAGGCTAAAATTTCTGATTTCAGGTCAATCAAGGCAGCTGAGGACATTTCAAAAACAGCCAATATCGGTCTTCAAGTGCTCTACAATAATCACATGCTCGATTGGATGATGTCTGCTAATTGGGGCGATGGAATAATGAAGGTTGTTCAGTTCTTTGATACTGATCAATGGAAGAATAACCTATGTAATCCAGATCTTCAGGTTGTTGGAGGCCAAGACTATAATACTGGAAGTGTTATTAGCTGTAATTCAGGTTCATGCCAACCTGTACTGAATATTGCAGCAGAAAGACAGGAATTTGTCTTGGCTAATAAATCAAAGTATTATCTCTATACTGCCGTATTCTATCTCGGACCTGTGTATACAAAGGATGACTTTTCATATAATATTCAATTTAGAGGAGAACAGACAGTCAAAGGTTATGATGATGAACAGAAACTTGGTAATGGACAATTAGTTAGTGTTGCTAAATCATTTGCTCATTATAAGAAATTCGGCACTATATGCATCACTTTCAATAATAATTATCCTCCTAATACAATGGGCTCAACAAGGCAATATTGCAGGCCAATAAAGGAAAATGCTTTCAATACAGGCAATCCTTTGGAGACAGGTGAGGAAATAGTCCAAGGCCCCGGATTTAGTATATTGAGTTCTGGAGGTGTCTTCGGATGAAGAAATCCCAGATAACAATTGTTGTGATTGTTGCATTAATCATTATTTTAGTTGGAGCAGTGTTCTTTTATACAAAATCTTCTCTGATAAAAGTTAAGCCTCCTGTGCAGAATCTTGAGGTCAGTGATAATGTCAAGCCAATTCAGGACTTTGTAGTAGAATGCCTTGATTCTGTAAGCAAGCAGGCATTGATTGCTGCAGGTAATAATGGAGGTTTTACCAATCTAACAAACGTGATGGTGAGGCCTGATCATACATCAGAAGTGCTGATTTTTGAGCCTCAAAAGATCCCTTATTGGTATTATCTTGATGATAAATGCGGTCAGTATGGATGTGTAAAGACTAAAAAGCCTCCTTTATGCAAAGATAATGAAGAGTGTGTTGTTGTAAGCAATGGAAAAAATTCTATTCAGGAATCCATGAATAAATATGTTGAAAATAATATTGATACATGCATTAATGACTTTGAATCATTCAAAGGTATCTTTGATATCAAAAAAGGAAAAAAATCTGTAAGATCTGTAATCAAAGATGAGAGCATAAGCTTTATTCTAGATTATCCTCTTGATATCACCTATAGGTCTACAAATGAAAAAATCAATATACCTTACTTTTATACAGCGCATAATGTTAAATTAAAAGAGATTTATATGCTTGCACAAGACATCTTCCAAGCAGAACTTGACACACAATTCCTAGAGACAAATACAATGAATCTTATAACAATTTATTCTGGGATTGATCCAGAGATGCTGCCACCTATAGCAGGATTACAGTTCTTCACAGCACAAAGAGTATTCTGGACAAGAAGCAAAGTTAAAGATCTGATGATTAATGATGTGCTGCCATTCATAGGATTAATAAGGATCATGAATACAGGAGACATATATCCGATAAATCCCAGAGGAACTGATGCTGATTATATTGCATTAGAAGAGGGCATTTATAGATCAATGATGATAAAAGTGAGTGAAAATAATTATTATGGATTAAAGGCAAACATAATCTATCCTTATAGTGATATTTATCTCAGGATTGGTGATTCTGAAGTCATCAAGCCTGATTCTATGGACCCGGGTGATAATCCTGTAATGAAGATGTTTAATGTATTTCTTCATGATTACAGTTTTAAGTATGATATAACCTATCCTGTTATTGTGAGAATATCAGATCCTAAGGCATTTAATGGAGAAGGATATGATTTCAGTATTGCTCTTGAAACAAACATAAGACAGAATGTTCCTGTTAAAGGCAATATCACTGTCATAAACCTGGGACCATCAGCAACTATTGATCTTGAATCAGAAGAACAGAAAGTCAACAGGACAATCACATTCAAGACTCATGATAAGCATACAAAAAAACCTTTAGTGGATGTTATTGTTTATTATAGGTGCGGAACACAATTTGTTGTTGGATTAACGGCACTAACTGAAGATAATGAAGCTATGCTTGTGAGCAGGATGCCTTATTGTGGTGCTGGAGGACAGATAATCTTTGAAAAAATAGGATATATGAGCAATGGCATAGAATACAATAATCTTGAGGGCATTGATGGAAAGACTTTTGAGATGGAATTATGGCCTCTTCAGAATAAAAAAATTAATGTAATGAAGAGAACAACAACAAATGTCCAGAACATTAAATCTAAAGGCCCCGGAGCAATACTTCAGTTTGGTAAGCAAGTCCAGAATTTGAGCAAAAATGAAACAGTAATGTTGACATTAGTAAGGTCAAAAAATTTTTATCTTGAAAGCGATGTTCCGGTGTTAGGATTTTTAGCTTATACTGCAAAAGATTCTGGACCTTTAGTAATTTCAAAGCAGCAGCAGAAAGATCAAGTTATGAAATTATTCAATGAAGGCAAGATAACAGAAGAAGAAAAAGACGGGATGATTTTTGACCTTGACAGTTTATCTGTTGAAAATGTTGAGATTGAAAATGATCCTGAAAATTATCTTATGGATTTTGCTCCGGGAACATATTCATTAGATGCTTTCATGATATATAAGGGCAATATGGTCATTCCTGCTGAAACAAGAAGATTCTGTCCTATACCAAAGATATTAGGTATATGTATTGGAGGAGAAAAAGAGATCAAGCTTGATAGACAAGAATTTGACACTTGGATAAATGGCGGGGCAAAGATAGAATTCACATTATCAGAATCTCAAGTGTATAATGGAAATGAGATAACATTCTATGTCTTGGAACAACCATTGCCAACTACATGGGATATGCTTGAGGAATTCCAGACTATTGATCAGTTCCAGTCAGGAAAAACATTTTTATTAAAACCTTTGATAGAGTAATATGAGATATAATAATATTCAAAAAATTGTGTGTCTATTCATGATATACCTTGTATTATCACTCACAATATTTACTGCTAATGCGCTGGCCGGATTCAGCTATTCTATTACCGGAGAGAGAGGAATTCAGGGTTATAGGGCAAAAGAAGATTCTCTTAACTTTGATATTTGGGCAGAAGCAAATGTAAGCTTTTTAACAAGGCAAGGAACCGAATATCCTTTATTCTGTGAAAATGCTGATAATAAGGTGCATTGTCAATTTGCTACAATGGTAGAGTTGACAGATCTTAATGTTATTCCATTGACACTGATTCATAAAAGAGATCCTCCTGTTGAATATCCTGTGAGTGTGGTTGTTGATAGTCTTGAGCCTACAATAAGTTATAGCCTGGAAAAGATCAATAATGTTTTAGTGATGAATTATACTATTGTTGATAAAGCATATCAAGGTAATGATAATTGCTCTGGTATTGAGAATATTGATATTTCTATTGATAATAAGCAGTATCAAGAGGTTATTACTGGAAACAAGTGCTTTTTTAGTGGAACTATCAAGCATAATCTTTCTGATGGCTTTTATGGAATATTAACAACAACCATATCTACTTATGATAAGGTAGGAAACGAAAATACTAATACTTCAGAAATATTGCTGGACACACAAGGACCAATAATAACTGATAATTATGAAATATATTCAGGAAATGTCTTAAGAGATAAATTCTCTAGAACAGCAGATCTCCCAAGCCAAGTAGTCGTATATGTTGAAGATGAAAACCTTGCTGTTTCACAAGTATATGGGGACTTATCAGGATTAAATCTAAATCCCGCAAATAATTATCTGAATATGAATGCAATATGTAATAAATTAAACGGTAATAAGACATATAAGTGTGTATTTAATGGTATCTCGGTAAGGCCAAGAAATGATACACTAACAATAAAAGTAAAGGCTACAGATACAGAGGGAAACATTAATGAGAAAACATTAAGCAAAACCATAACTATAGTGTCAGATCCTGGAGCACCCCTATTTATCGGACCTGAAAAAAAGCATTGTAATGATGACTTAACAAATTGTTATATTAATAATGGCAGGCAGACTTTTATTTTAGAGATAAACCAAGGCTCTGATTTCAACAACACAATACTCAATTATGGTATCGCAGATACAAAAGTTCCATCATTATGCAAGTCCGTGGAAGATAAATGGTATTGTTGGGCAAATTATGAAGTCAAAGAGACAGAACCTTTTAAGGTATATATAGCATATCCTTCTGCTGATTATTTTGGAAATCAACTCTCAAGCCTAGAAAGAACAATATATGTAGATAATGTGCCTCCTATAATTGCTTCTAATATAACTCCTAATATGCCAGGATGCCTTGCTGATGGTGATGAATTAATACTATCATTTAAGGTAAATGAGAGTGATAGTGATGAATTAATAGCTTATGTGAATACTACAAATATCACAAGTTCAGGCATTCACTATGGTGAATGTGAAAGAGAGGGCAATGAATGGGATTGTAGCATAACAATAAACGGATTCATTACAACTTATGATAAGAAAATGAAAAAAGTCATTGTTGAGGATCTTGCCGGGAATAAAGATCAGGAGAATTATGAGTTTGAGGTATGTATAAAAAATCCTAATGCAATGCCAAATCTAATATCAAGCATTAAACAATCTAACACTCCGAGAGTTGATAGAAGAACAGCAAGCTTTCTGCCTGTGAAAACTTACATACCATTGAAAATAGACACCAAAGGCAATGGAAAAATCATAAGCATGAATGTGGATAAATGCTCTGCATTAGATGATGATGGAAACGAATTAATGAGCTCAGAGAATTATTTTATTGGCAATAATCTTGTATTGTCAATAGGAAAGAGTGGAGCAAAACTTCCTTTAGGATCAATTGACATTAATTGTACAATCTCAGCAAAGATGAGACAGGGAAAAAATGTGTTCTTGAATCCTGAAATAGAGACATTCATTATTGAAGCTGAGACCTATAATAATCCTTTAGGGACACTTGATGATGCTATCAATAATAAGATCAAGCAGCAAAAAGCTGCCATAAGAGACTTAAATGATGAGATTGACGATAGAAAAGCTTGGGATTCATTCTTCGGAACATTATGCCGAGCTGTTCAAGTTATTGTAAAAATAAATTCAATACTACAAACATTAAAGTCAGCACTGTATGCTGTTTGCTTAGTATTAGGTGAACCAATAGGTGAATCTATATGGACTTCTGTAGCTCCACCATTGAACGCTATTGATAAAGTAGTACAGAAATTCATCTGGCCGACAGGCATTGACATAGAGAACTGGATCGGATACATAGTCAAAGGAACATGCCAGATCTATACATGCCAATTCTACAAACCCACAGGACTATATTCAATGGTCATGGATACAGTTGGATTATTAGAAGCTGGCGGTATGAAAAATGCAGATGAGAGTTTTACAAATGATTATGCCGGACATAAAATGAAGCATCTGGATGATGAAACATTAATGGTTGATGGCGTAATTTACGAATTAGAGAGCGATGAAAAAGGTAGACAAATCTGGAAAGCAGAAGATGGATCAAAGATTGCATATTCGAATAATGGATGGGACTTGATTGAAGGACCAATAACTGTTTCTTGGGAAGAAGAGAAACGTTTAAATCTTTTTAAAAGCATGTATGGTGAGGGACAATTTGATTCAACTGGCACTATATATAGTACAGATGCAGGTTATGAAGTTGTAAACGAAAATGGTGTTTGGGTGAAAAGGGAGATAATTAATCCTCAGACTGATACTAAGACTGCTGTTGATCCTAAGACTGATCCTCCTAAGACTGATCCTGCTAAGACTGATCCTGCTAAGACTGATCCTAAGAAGACTACTTCTGGCAATTATTATGGAATTTCAAACGCAGACAAAAAATTGATGGAAAAGGAAAATAGCGGTCTTTATAAAAAAATAAATGAAAACATATATTCTCTTTCAAGTGAAGAAGAGGAAACATTAAAAACTAAGTATCCGAACAGTTATAATAAAATTTATTCCTCCATGGGTGTGAGAGTATCGTCAACTCAATTAGTGCAAAGCTCATATAAGGATGTTGGGACTGGACAAGTTTATCAGGCTGGACAATGGCCAACATCTCATCATATTTTTCAAGAATCAAATGGTGCTTATTTTATGTGGGTTAATAAAAATAAGTTATATCTATATAAAAGAGGAGGCTCATATTTTACAAAGAATCCTGATGAATCAACAACCAAGGTCATCTACGATATCACAGGAAGATCCTTTGGAGAGGATGGTGATTCACCTAATTCAAATATTCAGACTCAACCCAATACTCAAACTAAATCTAATGATATATCTATAGATATGCAGGATATTAATTCTGCTAATCAACAGTTTATGCAGAGAAACATGAAGTTCTATGCTGATCTTGAATCTAATGATTGGATTGTTAATCCTTATAGGAGTGTTCATTATGATGCTTTATGTAATCCTGCTATGCTCTATAATCTTCAGAAAGAGCGACAGATCAGATGTAAGTATTTATCTTGTTTACAAAAGCAAGCTCAAGGAGGTACTCCTACTATTGCTTGTGATATGGATTATGGCATTGAAACATGCTTGTATTTAGATAGTGCTCAATGGAAGATGGATCAAGGCATATGGCCTGGAATCAGAGGATTGTTTAGGTCTGCATTAAGTGCAGCTGTGGGCATTGGTATTCAGTTATTATACAGTAAAGTACTATGCCCTAAATATCTTAAAAATATGGCTGATGAAACTAATCTAGTAAAGGGTAGTAATGATGTTACTTGTGGTTTAGCAGGAACATTGCTTCAAGCCAAGGAGATAGGCTCTGTATTTGGTGGAGATATATTCAAGACTTTAATGGATAGCAGCACTCCAAAAGATCCTTCAGAGATTCATGATTATTGTATAGGAGTTGATATTAATGAATAAGGATATTTTAATATTTTTAGTAGTAGCTCTAGTATTATTAGCTCCAGTTTATTCATTAGACGCAGATCCGAGAAAGACAGGAAATTATTTATGGACACCTATTGCTGATTACTTTGGCAGCTATTGGGGTAAATCCTATACAGATAAGATTCCTGGAATGTTCTATACTATTGAGCCTTGGGAATTAGAAGTATGCTCAAGCAGGCTTACATCTGAAATAAAGACTCCAGCAGCAACTGTCTATACAGGAACAAGCACTGATCAATCTAACTTATATGCTCCAATAACAGCTACATTGAATGCTGAAAAATCTTATTCAGGAAATTTAACATTAGTGGAAATTTCATGGTATGTTCAACCAAAAAATACTGAAATTACATATTCAATTTATTTGAAAAAAGGTACAAGCAAATTCTATATTCCCAATTATAAGAATGTTATAGCTGATCCAACTCAGGGAGATGCAGGATATTATGCTGAATACTCTGAAATTAATTATACTGATGCATATATTGCTTATTCAAATGGAGATGTTATTTTAAGCATTCCTATAGGAGAAAAATGATCAAAGCATTTAAAAAAAGCTTTAGAATTAATAATCTGTCAAAATGTGCAGTAATAGAAATAATAAAGATGCTCCTAATAATTTTTTTAATAATTGCATTTTCAGCATTATTCATAAGGATATTTTATTCTCTTACGCCTTTGATTGATATTGTTGGCCAGATTAAAACAACAGGAATATATGATTATGAACAACTCACTCAGAACAAGCAGTTGTTTGATATATTTATCATGAAAACATTATTAGTTTTAGCAGCTGCATTATTAGTTTTTGTGCTCATTGTTGCATTTGCTGACAGTTTGATCATCAAATTATTAAGAAAAGAAAAATGGAATAAAAAATTCCTAATAAACCTATTTATTCTATACCTATTGACAACATTATTATTTGCAACAATAAAGATCTTCAGTTTATACTATATAATGAATATCACAACATTACTGATAGTATTGCCGGTCTTGTTTCTATTATATCTATATGTAATGTTAATGATTCAATCATCGCTTAAAGATAATTTTAAGATAAAATTATTTAAATTAAAAGCACTACCAGCAGTATTATTAATGTTAATAATAGCAATATTGCTTTTCGTAATAACATTATTATCATTTGCATTAATCAAAGGATTTGCAATAATAATTGGAATAATATTTTTATTATATTTCAATATTTGGAGCAAGTATTATGCGATAGGGCTACAATGAACAAGAAATCCCAAATAGCAATTTTTGTAGTATTAGCATTAATTGTATTAATTGTAGTAGGAATATTTCTATATTTTTATTTGCAAAAAAATGAACCTGAACAACCAAGAGTTGAGGTGAGCGAAGAGCTAGAGCCATTACAACAATTCATAGAACAATGCATGAACAGTCTTGGAAGAGAGGCAGTAATAAAACTTGGTCAGCATGGTGGCTACATTAATCCTAATGATCCATACTTATCAGGAAGAATATTTGTAACAAGTTATGATCAAAAAGAGTCTGATCTCGCATATCTTTCTAGAGATCCTGATTCTGCTATTGCTTATTGGTATTATTCATTCTCATTGCAGGATTGTGATAATTGCCTAATGATGAGCCAGGCTCCTTATATTGATGAGATAGAAAGACAGATTGGCATTTATGTTAGTGAGAATATTTATGAATGCTTGAATGATTTTGAAGATTTTAAGAGTACATTGAGCATAACACAATCAGATTATATGCATGTTGAAGTAACATTAAGAGATAATGATATCGTATTGGCAGGTGTTTATCCTCTTAATATAACTATGCTGGATACGCAGCAAAGCATGAGGGATTTCTATACAGAGGTGGATATTCCTTTAATGAAATACTATTTGATGGCATTAAACATAACATCTAATGAATATGCTACAGGTTATCTTGAGAATCTCAATATCTTCTTAATAAATTCATATTCAGGATTAAGCAGCGATATGTTGCCGCCATTGTATTCCTATTCAAATAATTATGATATAATATTCTGGTCACAACAATCTGTTATGCATAAGATTGATGATCTTCTGAATGCCAATATCCCTTTACTTCAAGTACCCGGAACAAAGAATTTTAAGGACATTGATGGATTGTCAAAATATGAAGAAAACTTTGTGAAATTCCTAAACCTAGGATTTTTAGAAGGAGATTTAAAGAACACAGAAATTAGTTTTAATTATTTATCAGATGGATTATACACAAAAATAAATCCTAGTAATAATGAAATCATAGGTCCTTATCAGGATGTGAATGATGCAGGATCAGTAAGTTTGCTTCCTCCAAGACAAGTCAATACCTATGAATTCTTTTATGATATAAGCTATCCTGTAATAGTTGAGATAAAAGATGAATATGCACCTAATGAATTTTATTCATTTATATTTGCTATTGAATCAAATACAAAACAGAACCTTAAGTTAAAGGATTACTGGAATGCTTCATTAAAACCGATATATTTTGAACAACAATACTTCCAAAGAGTATTTAATGATCCACTGCAAGGGCAAAAGATAACCGACCCAGCCACTAATAAGCAATATGAATACAAAGTTAGACCCTCAGACACTTTATTCTGTCGAAATAGTCAAAGGATCTCTGGAGATGTGCAATTCAGAGTTCTTGATGCAAAGACAGAGCAGCCATTGAATAATGTGATTGCAAAGATTGGCTGCGGGAATTATGCTAGCTGTCAATTAGGGCAATTGAAATACAACGATACATATAAGTCAGTCATGTTCAATAATAAACTTCCAATATGCCTTAATGGATACATACAACTTGACAAGCAGGGATATCAGACAAAAAAGATCCCTGTAACAACAGAGCAAGGCATTGACAAAAACCTCGGATCTGCATACATAGAACCAATATTGGCAAAGAATCTTAAAATAAGGAAGTATGATGTTAAAAGAAATGTTCAGTATATTGCAGGAAATTATATTGTATCAGGTTACACTTTATCAAACTATTCAGTTCCATTAGGGGTAAATGATACGGTGATTTTAACATTAACAAGGATCAATTCTGGAGCTCTTGATATGCCATTCAGTAAAACAGTAATAGTTGAAGGCAAGGAAAATGCGAGCATTGACTTGATTCCGGGAAGATATGAAGTCAAGGCGCAATTGATTGATAACACAGGATTCATAATATATAAGGAATGTCAGGAAATGTGTGTAAACAAAAATTTATTAGGTATGTGTACAGAATATAAAAAAATTCCAGATAAAAACATAGAAATCACTCCAGCATTATGGGGAGGCATTGAATTTAGTGGCAAGATGCCATTTATTGTCTCGAGAGATGATCTTGTCAATGACAATATTGAGTTCTATGTCATAAGAATTCCTAATCCGAGATGCTTGGATGATATGAAAGAAATAAGCATGCTTAAAGGATTTTCCAGCCAGCACAGATTTAAGTTATTGCCAAAATTTAAATAATATCATTAGTGCTTGTTGGTTGACTGTATGTATATTCATAATTTTCTGGTATAGGATTTGAATTATATAGGTTAGGTTCAAACTGGCTGCTTAATTCAATCACTTTTTCTGTGTTGTTTTGCTGATAATATTGGTTCATCAATTCGACAAGCCTCACTTGATTGCAGTAAAGCTTGGTGCTATTATCATTGATCTTATCACAAATCTGTGTATTGCCTCTGATAACAAATGCAAGATAACAATTATCTTTGACATAAACATCACTGATTAAATCACAATAAGAAACCTTTGATGTATGATCGGCAATAGTGCTATAACAGATATTTTTTTGTTCAGTGCTTGTGAACTTCTCGCAATCATTTGCTGCTGTAGGATTATTTGTTACTTGTTGCTTAATGGCGATTAATCTACTCCCGAAGGTGTTATCTTTAGGCGGAGTAGGTGTTGTTGGAATTACAGGAACTGTGGGAGTTGGTTGAGAAACATTTCTTTGAACATTAATTATTGAGAATTCATAACTGCTCTCTACTGTTTTCGAACCATAAGCTGCAGTTAGTTTTAATTCATAAGATCCCTGGCTTAAAGTTGATGGGATTAATAATATTCCGTTTCTTGTTGATTCCTTATCAATTGTGACTTTTTCTGAATAAGATTTCTTGACTTGATTATTTGATAATATAACATATCTTAAGTTTGCATCAATTTTTTTTGAGGATGTTATAGTTGCTTCATAATTGATATTCTCACCTGCAAGATACTCGTATTTGTCTCCAGAGATAGATGCTTCTACTGTTGTTTCCTTGCTAGAATATGCTAAAAGTAAATAAACTCCAACTATTATCAATAATATCATAATAACAATCCAGAGAAATGATCTTCCTTGAGGTTTATTTATGGGTCTTGGTTGCTGATATGCACTTTGACTAAAATAACTAATCACCTCATCAACCTGCTGCGGAGGAACATTATTTTTTAGAAGCCAATTCCTGATACTATAAAGATCATGACCCTGACCTAAAGAATTCCTTACATACTCCAAAAGCTTCTGATCTATATTCCCACCTCAAGAGTATAATGAGAATGTTTATATATAAATTTAATGGAAAACTTTAAATAGAGTAATAACTTTGGAATAGAAAATAATATTCAAAGGTGGTAATGATGGCTGATAAGGGATATAATCCTGATGTGAAGACTTACAAGAGAGAATACCAGTTTGATAAGGAGCACGAAGATACTTTCAATAAATTAATGAAGGTGTATCCGTTGAAGGATAGAAGAATTGATAACAGGGTGCATCAAAACGCTAAAAAAGTCACAAAAGGATTCATAAAGGATGAAGAGTTAGATGATATCGAGCATATGGACCATTTTGAAGAAAAATTGTCTAGATTGCTTCATCAATATGATAAATCTGTGGTGGAATATAAAAACAAAAAAAATAAGGAATCCAAAAACGTCCCGGATTACGATAGATATGGTTACAGGACAAAGGCCCAGAAATTACTTGAAGATTATAGAAATATTATGCGGCGAAATAACAAAAATGGTGATGAAGAAATAATGAAAGCTGTGAAAGAAGGGAACATTGAAGATATTATTCATCAGTTATTAGATTTGGATCATAGTGATATGCAAAGGAAAAAAGTATTGATTGATATGAAGGATTTGTTGCCGCCAGATAAGGACCCAAAATTCTATCTGGGATTAGCTAATTATTGGGCCACAAAACAGCCTGAGGATTATACGGCGGGACAGTTATCTGAGTTAGCAATTAATAGAGACAATTTGGTTGCAAATGCATTAGTTAACAGTCATTCGGTTGTTACACAAAACGAAGTGACCAAATACAAACCACCAAGAAGAATAGCTGCATAATTCATAAATCGTATTGACTTAGTATCTTGAAGGGTTTTTCATTATTTGTTGTAGTTTTTGTAGTAGGTTTTCTTTGTTTAGTCTTATTGTTTGTATTATTGACATTAGTATTGCTGTTGTGTTTGCTCCTCTTGTGC
>Ga0208373_1002018_pt1 | contig 24131 bp, 22 predicted proteins | sample RifOxyC2_FD_184036 | JGI IMG/M metagenome (GOLD analysis project Ga0208373, IMG submission 184036) | Soil microbial communities from Rifle, Colorado - Rifle Oxygen_injection C2 (SPAdes) | ecosystem: Environmental > Terrestrial > Deep subsurface > Rock core/Sediment | place: Rifle, Colorado... | reverse complement strand
ATTGTCTCGGAGAACCTTTGCCTGCTTTAACTCTACTTCGCTAATATTATTTTTTCTGGCCATAGCACACCTCCGTGGCCAGAATATATCATAGTGTCAACTTGAATGCAAATTGAAATAATACCAAGATTGAAATATCGGCGGGCAGGAAAAAAGCCAGGATCAAGATTGATTTTTTAATCCATTATCAACACAAAATCCTCGGGTTGATCCAGTATGCTCCTGGTTCCCTTGTGACCCGGAGGCTCTCAACCCTTGCTCTGTCAAGGATTATCAGGCCGTACCAGATTCCCCTAATTGTGATTACCAATGGAGAGGATGCAGAAATTCTGTCGGGTGATACAGGGAAGATGACGGCATCAGGTCTGAAAAATCTACCACATAAGGCAGATATGATCCAAAATTATGATTCTTTTTCATTCCGGCCCATTCAGGCCGGGATTTTTGATCAGGCATCAAAAATTGTTTTTGCCTTTGAGGTGGACGATGCCTGCCCCTGTGATTCAGACGTCTGTATTCTGGAATGAAAACGTCAATGGGATTCCGTGGTAATGGTAAAGAATTCTTTAATCTCATTCTCTTTTCGCTGCAATTGATCAATGACAAGGGTTAAAACCGAAGGGTTGATACCGATTTTTTTAGACACGTTTTTTACCGTCATCGGCACCGGGTTCCCACTGTGTCCGATACCGGCTTTCTGGGTCAGATAATCAGCAAGATTGATAATCAAGGACAGGTGCCGGAATTTAATCGGAGCAGATTCTGGATTGTGGTGAAACCGGCAGGGGAACAATATGGATTGGGGAAAATTCCACCGCTTCATTAAAAGGGCGGACAAGAGTGCGTGATCAATTTCGAAAAGGGCATTTTCGGCAAAATACAGGGGTTTTTTGTTTTCCATGGCAAACTGCCGGACCTTTTTGTATTCATCCTTAAAATAGATGGAAAAAATAACCTTACCCATATCATGAAGAAGGGCGGGGATAAAAATTTTATTGGCAATCCCGGGATTTGTCCTTTTGGCCAGATCTTTGGCGACGGTGGCCACCCCGATGCCGTGAATCCAGAGGGCTTTCATATCCAGGCTTAAGCCTGATTTGTCCGTAAAGGAAGACAGGATGCCCATTCCTAGGGCGATACCGATGATCTCATCAAAGCCGATAACCGAAATGGATCGTTTAATGGTTTCCACCTTGGTTTTCTGGGCATAATAAATGGAGTTGGCGAGCCTTAAAAGCTTATTGGTCATTCCCTGATCATAGGCGATAACATCGGCCAGATCTTCTGTTGTTGTTTTTTTATCCGAGGCCGCACTGATAATTCGATCAATGACCATTGGAAGCGTTGGAAGGTCGCTATCCTTTCTTTGAATCATCTTAAGAATTTCAGCTTTTATTTCCATGTATCCTTTATATAGGTTATGTTATATAGGGTATGTGTTGAAAGAAAATTTATGAAATTCCAAAGAATCTTTTGTATGGATTTTTTTGGTTTCATCCGGATATCCCAGGGCCAATATGGACTCAATCTTTATAGTATCGGGAATATTCAACAGATCTTTAATATAGGCATCGGCACTGATGGTGCCGTCATGGTCTCTTTTCCGGATTTGTATCCAGCAACTGCCCAGGCCGATATCATGGGCGGCAAGATGAATGAAGATGGAAGCGATGGCGGTATCCTCAACCCAAACATCACTCTTTGATGCATCTGCGCAGACAACGATCCCCAGAGGAGCGTCCTTTAGAAAATGGGCACCATGGGGTTTGGCCCTGGAAAGTTTTTCAAGAAGGCTCCGGTCATCTATAACGATGAACTGCCAGGGGTTCAAGCCCCTTGACGACGGAGATCGAAGGGCAGCCTCCATCAGGGCATCGATTTTTTCTTTTTCAACGGGCCGGTTTTTGAATTTTCTGATGCTTCTTCTGGTTGAAATCAGATCTAAAAACATGGTTCTCCTTTTTAGCTCAATGAAATCGGGTAATATTGATATTGCCTTGCAAGTACAATTCATCAAATTTTTTTCTGAGAAATCGTTTTAACCTGTTTCTGGTTACAGGCCACAGCAAGAGCAGGCCCAGAACGTCGGTGATAAAACCGGGAGTGATCAATACCACTCCGGCAATGAAGATGATGACGGCATCAAGTAATTCTTCAGCCGGCATAAGCCCCTGTTGCAGGTTGGCTCTGAGTTTGACAAGGGTGTTCATCCCTTCGAGCCTTGCAAGCCAGGCCCCTAAAAATCCTGAAATGATGACCAGCAGGATGGTATTGATCCCTCCCAGAACAGTCCCCACCTTGATCAGCAGGTAAAGCTCAACGACAGGGATCAGGGTAAAGCATAAAAATAATTTTAACAGCATGGATCTGCTCCTTAAAAATTTTAACGGTACAGAGACTATTATGTCTAAACCGAGTTTGTCAAGTTTTGTGCAGGGCCCTCTAAAAGGATGGATTGAATCAATTTTTGATTTTATTCGTGAACAGGATCAGGGTGCCTACAGCGACCATGACGAGGCAGAGAACCTGGCCCATGGTCATAAAATAAGCCACAAACTGCAAATGGTCATCGGGTTCCCGGAAAAATTCAATCAGGAACCGGATGAGTCCATACCCGGTGAGATATAATCCCACCATCCGGTGCCGAAGGGCCTTTGCCCGTCGAAACCACCAAAGGATGCAAAACAGGACAATACCTTCGAAAAAAGCCTCATACAGTTGGGACGGGTGGCGCAGGGTATGGGTCGGGTCCGAGGGAAAGTACATTCCCCAGGGCAGGGAAGTGGCCCTTCCGTATAGTTCTGAATTAAAAAAATTGCCCAGTCTTCCAAAGGTATACCCAAGGGGTACGGCAGGACAGAGGAGGTCGGAGAATTCACCGAGGTGGAGTTTGTTTTTCCGGGAGAAAAAATATACAGCCGCCGTCACTCCAATAAGTCCGCCATGGTAGGACATGCCGGCAATCCCGGTAAAGGTAAACCCATTGGTAAAGGTGAAAGGAAGAAAAATACGCAACGGGTGGTCAAGATAATAGTGAAGATCATAAAAGATCACATATCCGAGCCTGCCGCCCAGAAGAACGCCTGCGGCAGCCCATACGAGAAAATCATCCAGATGACGGAGATCAATGGAAAAATCTTCGGTCTTCAGCCGGAATTTTATGAGAAAATAAAAGGTAACAAAGGCAAGAACGTACATGAGGCTGTAATAGCGGATGCCAAAGCCGTTGAACTCTATCAGAAAGGGGCTGATGTGATAGGGTAGTTCATTCCAGAGACGCATCATGAAACCCCAAGAGGGATACCCGGACTCCAGACGTTCCGGAGATCCGTTCGTTTGATGGATCGTTGAATGATATCCAGATATGTATTTCTTGAAATTTCCGTGGCCCCCATACTGAGAAGGTGGTTTGTGGTGACCTGGCAGTCAATGAGGTCAAACCGGTGCTGTTCCAGATGACGGGCCAGGGCCGTAAGGGCCGTCTTTGAGGCATCATCTTCAAAGGAAAACATGGATTCTCCAAAGAAAATTCCTCCCAGACAGATGCCATAGAGGCCTCCCACCAGGCGGTCGTCTTTCCAGGTTTCAATGGAATGGGCATAACCGAGTTTATGCAGTTGAATATAGGCTTCGATCATTTCTTCCACCAGCCAGGTGCCGGCATATTCTTTCCGTCTTGGTTTTGCACAGGAAAGAATGGTTTCTTCAAAGGAATGGTCCATGGTCAGATGAAAGGTGTTTTTTTTTATGCTTTTCTTTAGGCTTCTTGAAACCTTGATATTCTCGGGAAAAAGAACCAGTCTGGGGTCCGGTGACCACCACAAGATGGGTTCGTTTTCCGAAAACCATGGGAATATGCCTTTTTCGTAGGCCAGCAGGATCCTCTGGGCCGACAGATCCCCACCGATGCATAAAAGACCGTCAGATCTTGCAAGCCAGGCAGGCGGGAAATCCAATCGTTCTGATAACCGGAAAAGGGGCATTCAGCTCTTAAACGTAAAACTCAATTTATGATTCCGCATGCCAATGGAAACTTGCCCGCCTCTTTCAAGACTGCCAAAGAGAATTTCGTCTGTGAGCCGGTCTTTTATCCGGGTCTGGATAATTCTTGCCAGGGGTCTTGCCCCGAATTTCGGATCATATCCTTCTTTTGCCAGATAGGATCGAACCTTATCCGAATAGGTCAGCTTGACCTGTTTGGCCTTGAGCATGGATTCCAGTTCTTTCATATTTTTATCCACAATCATGCCCATGACCTTGGTGGATAAATGGTTAAACTGGACAATACCGTCCAGCCGGTTTCTAAATTCAGGGCTGAAGGCCTTTTCAACGGCTTTCATGCCTTTAAAGTCGACATCGGCGGACTGGGGTCCGAATCCGATGCTGTTGGCACTCATTTCCCTTGCCCCGGCATTGGAGGTCATAATGAGGATGACATTTCTGAAATCTGCGGACTTGCCGTTGTTGTCGGTCAAGGTGGCATAGTCCATGACCTGAAGCAGGATATTGTACAGGTCCATATGGGCTTTTTCAATTTCATCCAAAAGAAGCACACTGTGGGGATGTTTGCGGATGCTGTCCGTCAGTATTCCGCCCTGGTCAAATCCCACATATCCCGGCGGGGCCCCGATAAGCCTTGAGACGGAATGCTTTTCCATGTATTCGCTCATGTCGAATCTTAAAAATTCAATTCCCATATGATGGGCCAGTTGCTTTGCGACCTCGGTTTTCCCCACCCCGGTCGGTCCCATGAACAAAAAAGACCCAATGGGTCGTTCGGGAGCTGAGAGGCCGGCTCTTGATCGTTTGATGGACGTGGTCAGCATGTCAATGGCATTGTCCTGGCCGAAGATGACGTTTAACAGTTTCTTGGGCAGGGATTCCAGATTTGCCTTGTCCGTTGATGTCACATTGGTGACCGGGACCTTGGCGATCTTTGCCACAATTTCTTCAATATCGGTCAGGGTGACGGCTTCGTGGTTTCTGTTGCCTTTCAACCGGAGATAGGCGCCGGTTTCATCAATCACATCAATGGCCTTGTCCGGCAAAAGGCGGTCATTGATATATTTGTCGGAAAGATAGGCTGCCGCTTCAATGATTTCGGCAGGGTAGGTAAGGCCGTGGTGTTTTTCATAATAGGGTTTGAGCCCGGTCAGGATTTGAGTGGTTTCTTCCACTGAGGGTTCCGATACTTCAATCTTTTCAAACCGTCGTGAAAAGGCCCGGTCCTTTTCAAAATGATTTTTATATTCTTCATAGGTGGTTGTGCCGATGCATTTGATATCCCCTGAAGAAAGAGCGGGTTTTAATATATTGGACGCATCCATGGAACCGCTGGTGGTCGCACCGGCACCTACCACCGTATGGATTTCATCAATGACCAGCAGGGCGTTTTCCTTGGATTCCAGAGCAACGATAACGTCTTTCAGCCGCTGTTCAAAATCCCCCCGGTATTTTGTTCCGGCCAGGAGGGCGCCCATATCAAGAGAAAAAAGCTCACAGTTTTCCAGAAGATCCGGAACCTGCTTGTTTTTGATTTTTAATGCAAGGCCTTCGGCAATGGCGGTTTTTCCTACTCCCGGATCTCCAACAAGGATGGGATTGTTTTTTCGTCTGCGGCAGAGGACCTGCATGACCCTGTCCAGCTCATTGAGCCTTCCGATCAGCGGGTCGATTTTGTTCTCTTCCGCCTTTTGCAGAAGGTTGGTGGTGAAGGCCTCCAAAGGATCTTTTTTCTTGAGCCGTTTTGTTTTCATGTCCGCTTGTCTGAACAAATTCTGGGAAGGGTCCAGGGGTTCCATGTCCTTTTTCTCAGGGTCGGCAGCATGGGAAATGTATTTTAATACATCCAGGCGGGTGATCCCTTCCGACTCAAGATAAAAGGCGGCATGGGAGTCCTTTTCCTGGAAGATGGAGGCAAGAATATCTCCAAGATTGACCTCGGTCTTTTCAGCCGATCTGGCCTGGTTGATGGCCCGTTGAATCATACGCTGGAAACCAATGGTTTGCTGCAGGACGTATTCTTCTTTGGAATCTATCTTGGTCAGTTTTTCCTCAAAAAATTTTTCAAGCTCTTCTTTTATCTGTTCCGGGTTGCCCCCGCATTTTTCAATGGTTTCAACACCGGTCTCATGGTTAAGGATTGCATAAAGAACATGTTCAACACACACATATTCATGCCTTCTCTTTTTTGCCTCTCTGACGGCAAAACCGAGAGCGGTGCTAAGTTCTTTGCTGATCATACCTTACTCCTTTTCCATTGTACTCTTTAAAGGAAACCCTTTGCTGCTTGCCAGATGATGGACTGTCTCAACTTTAGTTTCCGCTATCTCCCGGGGATAAATCCCACAGATTTCTTTTCCTTTATGATGTACATTAAGCATTATTTGCGTTGCTTTTTCAAGTGATTTTCCAAAAACGCTCAATAGAATTTCCACCACAAACTCCATGGTTGTATAATCGTCATTATGCAGAATGACTTTATACATGGGCGGCAGATCATTTTTTGGTTTTATGGAACTATCCGTTTTTATTTTAGAATCTGTTGATGTCATGGATGTCTAAACCCCACAGCATTTCTTATATTTTTTTCCGCTTCCGCAGGGGCAGGGATCATTTCTTTGTACTTTTTGGGATGACCGTTTGACCGGCTTTTTAATGCTTGACCCGTCGGAATGGGAAAATGTCAGGTTCTGTTGCTCCTTTTTTTTCAGATTATCCACCTGAGACGGGCTTGAAATCTGAATTTTAAACAAGATTTCAACAATTTCATCCTTGACTCTTTCCATTAGTCCCTGAAACATGTCAAACCCTTCTTTCCTGTAAATACGCAAAGGGTCCTGCTGGGCATATCCCCTCAGACCGATCCCTTCTTTTAAATGGTCCATGGATAAAAGATGTTCTTTCCACCTCGTATCCACCGTCTGGAGAACGATATGTCTTTCGATTTCCCTTGTGATGCTTTCACCAAAGGCGGCTTCTCTTTGATCGTAAACGGCTTTTAAGGTTTCAAATAAGAATTCGGACAGCTTTTGGGCAGAGTCCCGGGGTATTGAAGGACTTTCAAAATCAGGGCTGTAATTGAAGATCTGCCGGAATCTGTTTCCAAGGTTCTCCAGATCCCATTGAAGGGCAGGGGTTTTTTCCGGTGCAAATTCATCCACCAGGTCATAGACTTTGTCTTCCATCATTTCAAAGACCAGGGGTTTGAGACTTTCTTCCACCAAAGCCTTGCGCCGCTGCTGATAGATGACCTCCCTTTGCTGGTTCATGACATCATCATATTCCAGCAAATGCTTTCTGATTTCAAAATTATGGCCTTCAACCTTTGATTGGGCGTTTTCTATGGCTTTGCTGATAAATCGATGCTCAATATGCTCCCCTTCTTCAATTCCCAATTTGTCCATGACGGCATGGATTCTGTCCCCGCCGAAAATTCTCAACAGGTCGTCTTCCAGGGAAAGATAAAATCTTGAAGACCCCGGGTCTCCCTGTCTGCCGGAGCGACCCCGAAGCTGGTTGTCGATGCGCCTGGATTCATGCCGCGAGGTCCCGAGGATATGAAGACCGCCCAGTTCGATAACCCCTTCCCCCAGAACAATATCCGTACCCCGGCCGGCCATATTGGTGGAGATGGTCACAGCACCTTTTTGCCCGGCATTGGCGACAATCTCGGCTTCCGCCTCATGGTGTTTGGCATTTAAGACCGTATGGGGGACGCCTTTTTTCTTGAGTTTCTCACTCATATCTTCGGATACATCAATGGATATGGTTCCCACCAGAACAGGCTGTCCTTTTTTATGAAGGCGGATGATTTCCTGAATGGCGGCATCATATTTTTCTTTTTTGGTCTTATAGATCAAATCCGGATAATCCATGCGGATCATCTTTTTATGGGTCGGGATGGCAAGAACATCCAGGTTATAGATTTTTTTAAATTCAGGCGCCTCGGTCAGAGCCGTACCGGTCATGCCGGACAATTTATCGTACATCCTGAAATAGTTCTGGAAGGTGATGGTGGCAAGGGTTTGATTTTCGTTTTCAATTTTTACATTTTCTTTTGCCTCAAGGGCCTGGTGGAGCCCTTCGCTATACCGTCTCCCGGTCATGAGGCGGCCGGTGAATTCATCCACAATAACAACCTGGTTGTTCTGGACGATATAATCCGTATCCCGTTTGAATACCTTGTGGGCCTTTAAGGCCTGGTTTAAATGATGCAGGATTTCGATATTGGCGGGGTCATAGAGGTTTTCAATGTTTAAGAGCGTTTCCCCCTTGGCAACTCCGGCCTCTGTTAAGGCGACGGATTTGGATTCTTCATCAAGGGTATAATCCGTGTCTTTTGTAAAGGCCGGGATAATGGTATTGACCTGGGTGTAAAGATGGGTTGATTTTTCAGCAGGGCCTGAAATGATCAAAGGCGTTCTGGCTTCATCGATCAGAATACTGTCGACTTCGTCCACAATGGCAAAATTGAGTTCTTTCTGGGCAAGGGAATCTTTATCAAATTTCATGTTATCCCTTAAATAATCAAATCCGAACTCATTGTTTGTGCCATAGGTGATATCCCTGCCATAGGCGATTTTTCTTTCCTGATCCGTTATATCATGGAGGATTACGCCCACTTCCAGTCCAAGGAAATGATAGATCTTAGACATCCATTCGGCATCACGTTTGGCCAGGTAATCATTGACCGTAACGATATGAACCCCTTTGCCGGTTAAGGCGTTCAGATAGGCGGGAAGGGTGGACATCAAGGTCTTTCCCTCACCGGTCTTCATTTCAGCGATGGTTCCCTTATGAAGGGCAATGCCGCCGATGAGTTGAACGTCGAAATGGCGCAGGCCAAGAGTTCTGACCGAGGCTTCCCGGACAAGGGCAAAGGCGGAAGGCAATAAATCATCGAGAGCTTCGCCATTGCTCAACCGCTCCTTGAATTCCAATGTTTTTCGCCGCATTTGCTCATCTGATAACAATTTTATCTGAGACTCTGCCGCATTGATTTCCTGGATGATAGGGTGTAGTTTTTTTAAAATCCGGTCATTGCTGGAACCAAATATTTTAGTGAGAAGATTCAAGACCATGGGTTGGGGCACCTATTTTTTTAAAACATGGTTAATAATTCAAGACAAACATATAAGCATTAATCATATAAATCAAAATAAAAAATTATAAAATGGATTTGAAAAAAATTAAGGATATGAGAAATTAGTTTAGAATATATTTCAATGGATTAACAGGCGTTCCATTGATTAAAACTTCGTAGTGCAGGTGGGGTCCGGTACTTCTTCCGGTATTACCGATGAGGCCGATCACATCCCCTCTTTTGACTTCTTGCCCCGGGTTCACAAGGATTTCTTTTAAATGACCGTATTTGGTTGAACGCCCATGGTCATGATCAATGATCACCAGATTCCCGATATAGACTTTTTCAGCAGCAGTGGAGACCCGGCCGTTGGCCGGAGCAATAATCTTTGTTCCCGGAGCATTGGAAATGTCTATTCCTGAATGGAATTCTTTTTGCCCTGTGAAAGGGGAGACCCTGCTCCCGAAGCCCGAGGTGTTCCAACCGTTTACCGGCCGGATGGAGGGCGTGGCAGCCAAAAGATTCCTTTTTTGTTCAAGTTGTTTTATCAGTTGTTCAAAATCAAGGGCGTTTTTTTCAACGGCAACCTTTGTCTGGGCGACCTGCTGATGCATTTCACGGATCAGGCCGTTGTGCCGCTGGGCCAAAGGAAGATCCGGGTCCAGTGTATTGGCGGGAATGCTGCCGATTCCAATCAATCCGGAGGAATCACTGGTTTGTTTGATATCTGCAATCAGCCGGACCTTATCCTCAAATTTTGAGAGATTGTCCACCTGTTTTTTTAATCCTTCAATTTCATTTGCAAAACGCTGGATCTGCTTTCTCTGGGTTTTGATTTCACCGTTTAACGAGTAAACCGTATCATCAAAATTCCCATTGATGGATAACGAATGCTTCAATTTGACGTAATCGTATCCGATATAGGAAACCCCGAGAATTGAAAAACCCATAAGGATAAACAGAGCGATCCATAGAGTCCTGTGAATCGATAATTCCCGGATATCAGAGGACATTCCTGAATGATAATATATTTTAACTCTGTTTCTCATTGTTTCTTTTTTTATTCAGATATTGTCTATCTGTCAAGCACAATATTCATCATAAAGGCACCTGAACCGAATTCAGACCCAGGTCATCCTTCAGACCGAACATGATGTTCATGTTTTGGACAGCCTGACCGGCCGCGCCTTTTAAGAGATTGTCAATGGCCGATACAAGGATGATTTGATGTGTTTCTTCGCAGAAATGAAGGCCGATATCACAGACATTGGTTCCCTTGACATGGGAAATGGCCGGAAATGCATTTTTTTGAAGGATCCGGATAAAGGGTTCCTTCCCATAATAGGCAGCATATACTTCCCGGACCCTGGATTCGGTGGTATGGTCTTTTGCTTGAACATATATGGTAGATAACATTCCCCGGGTGATCGGCAGCAAATGCGGAACAAAGGTGATGGAAATTTTCCGGCCGGACTGGAGGCTCAGGATTTCATTGATCTCCGGCGTATGCCTGTGGTTTCCGATTTTATAAGGGGCAAAGGATTCATTCACTTCACAAAAATGAGAGGAAAGGGATAAAGATCGGCCGGCCCCGCTGACACCGGATTTTGAATCTGAAATAATGCCTGACGGCTGGATCAGGTCTTCTTTTAAAAGCGGGATGAGGGGCAGAAGAATGCTTGTCGGATAACAGCCCGGATTCCCGATCAGTTTTGCCGTTTTGATTTTATCCCTGTATATTTCACTGAGGCCATAGACACTTTCTTTGAGCAGATGCTTGGCCGTATGTTCCTGGTAAGCGGATTCATAGGCAGAGACATCTGAAAATCTGAAATCCGCTGATAAATCAATCACTTTCATATTATTTTCAAGAAGCCCGGGCACATGCTGCATGGAGATTTTGTGGGGTAATGCCAGAAAGATGACATCCAGTTTCCCAGAGAGGGGTGGACCGTCGAGATCTTCGCAAATCAGGGTTTCAAATCCCCTCATGGAGGGGAAAACATCGGTCAATGCCTTGCCTTTATAGCTGTTTGAATTCACGGCACACAATTTTGCCTTGGGATGATTGGAGATCAGTTTAACCAGTTCAATCCCTGTATACCCTGTCACACCAGCAATGCCTACTTTAATCATTTGGCTCCTTTCTATGGTTATCTAAAACTTTTTTCAAATAATACCCGGTATAGGATTTTTTGTTTGTTGAAACCTCTTCCGGAGTCCCGAGGGCAATGATTTCCCCTCCCTTTTCCCCTCCGTCGGGTCCAAGATCAATAATATAATCCGCAGACCGGATCACATCCAGATTGTGTTCAATGACCACCACTGTATTTTTTGAATCCACCAGTTGGTTGAGGACGGATAATAATCGGCGGATATCATCAAAATGAAGTCCTGTTGTCGGTTCATCAAGAATATAAATGGTTTTGCCGGTTCCTTTTTTGGACAGTTCCTTTGACAGCTTAATCCGTTGGGCCTCTCCACCGGACAGGGTCGTTGCGGACTGGCCGAGTTTCATATACCCCAGGCCCACGTCCACCAGGGTCTTCAGTTTGGTCACAATAAAAGAGATATTTTCAAAAAAACGGGCTGCCTGAAGAATGGTCATATCCAGGACCTGGGCGATATTTTTCCCCTTATAGGTGATATCCAGGGTCTCCCGGTTATACCGTTTCCCTTTACAGACATCACAGACCACATAGACATCGGGCAGGAAATGCATTTCAATTTTAATAATGCCGTCCCCTGTGCAGGCTTCACACCGGCCGCCTTTGACATTGAAGCTAAACCGCCCCGGACCATACCCTCTTGCCTTGGCCTCCCGGGTTTGAGAGAAAAGTTCCCGGATATGGTTGAAAATCTGGGTATAGGTGCCTGGGTTGCTCCTTGGCGTTTTACCGATGGGGGACTGGTCAATATGAACCACTCTGTCCAACTGTTCAATGCCTTTTAATTCTTTATGCAGACCCACAGCCTTTCTTGATCGGTTGATCCGGTTTGCCAGGATTTGATACAGGGTGGAGAGCACAAGGGTAGATTTTCCGGAACCTGAAACACCGGTCACACAGATAAAACACCCCAGGGGAAAAGAAACATCAACGTGCTTCAGGTTATTGGAACAAGCACCGGAAAGGGTCAGCCATTGGCCTGAACCTGTCCTTCTTTTTTCAGGGGTCGGGATTTGTTTTTTGCCGGAGAGGTATAATCCGGTCAAAGAGGTTTCACTTTTCAAAAGCGCTTCCGGAGACCCTGAAAACATGATTTCACCCCCGTGGATACCAGCTCCGGGGCCCATATCAATGACATGGTCGGCCGACAGAATGGTGTCTTCATCATGTTCCACCACCAGGACGGTATTGCCGAGGTTTCTAAGGTTCATGAGGGTAGTTAACAATCGGGCATTATCCTTCTGGTGAAGACCAATGCTAGGCTCGTCAAGGACATAGAGAACCCCTGTCAGCTTGGACCCGATCTGGGTGGCCAGCCTTATTCTCTGGCTTTCTCCGCCGGAAAGCGTTGCTGCGGAACGGTTCAGGGTCAGATATTCAAGCCCTACATTCTGTAAAAAACCCAACCGCTCTTTCAGTTCTTTCAGGATGGTTTCGGCAATCAGGTGATCCTTGTCCTTCAACTCAAGGGATGACATATAATGAAGGGAATGCTGAATGGAAAGAGAGGTGATTTCGGAAATGGTCCTGTCCCCGACCCTGACTGATGAGGATGCCTTGTTCAGCCTTGTCCCGTTGCAAGAAGAACAGGTTTTGAAATTCATGAATTTTTTAATATCATCCCTCATAGAACCGGATTCTGTCTCAAGATAGCGTTTTTTCAGGATGGGGATAATGCCTTCAAAACATTTCTGATAGACAATTTTTTTATCCATCCGTTCGGTGTAAAAAGGAATTTCCTCTTTGCCCGAGCCATGCAGCAGGATTTCCTGGAACCGCGGGGATAGTTCATGAAAGGGTTTGTATATGGTTTCCTTATAATGGGTGACCAGGGCATCTAGAAATTCCATAAACTGAACCGAGTCCCGGTTCTCCCAGGGAAGCACTGCACCTTGCCGCAGTGAAAGGGTTTTGTCGGGAACAATGAGGTCCGGGTCAAATTCCGTTACCGTGCCGAGTCCGTCACATTTGGGGCAGGCGCCCTGGGGGGAGTTAAATGAAAAAGAGGCCGGGGTAAATTCAGGATAACTGATGCTGCAATGAAGGCATGAGGTTGATTCACTGAAAAGGATTTCGGTTTTACGGCTCAGGTCAAGAATGGAAGCCCGTCCCTCAGATAAGGATAAGGCAAGTTCCAGAGAGTCGGAAAGCCGTTTTTCGATTCCCGGTTTTATCACAAGCCGGTCGACTACGGCATCAATGGTATGTTTTTGATTTTTTTCGAGCCCGGGAAGATCTTCAATGGGGTAAATGGTTTGATCCACCCTGACCCTGGCAAAGCCGTCTTTTTTTATTTTTAAAAAAAGTTTTTCATGGGAGCCTTTCTGATTGGTAACCAAAGGAGACAGGATCATTATTTTTGAATTTTCTTCCAGTCCCATGACCCTGTCCGTCATCTGGTCGATGGACATGGAAGAGATCGGAAGACCGCACTGATAGCAATAGGATTTGCCGATTCTTGCAAACAAAAGCCTGAGATAGTCGTATATTTCCGTTACCGTTCCCACGGTGGACCTGGGGTTGTGACCGGCTGATTTCTGTTCTATGGAAATGGCCGGGCTCAGTCCGATGATGGCATCCACATCGGGTTTGTCCATCTGACCCAGGAATTGCCGGGCATAGGTGGAAAGAGATTCCACATATCGTCTTTGCCCCTCGGCAAATAAGGTATCAAAGGCCAGGGTGGATTTACCCGAGCCGGAAAGCCCTGTAATCACCGTGAAGCTGTTCCTGGGAATCTCTGCATTAATATTCTTGAGATTGTGTTCCCGGGCACCTTGAATAATGATATTATCCGGATTCATTTAGTGGTCTTTTCTGTTTTCAGCTTGAAATGCAGCCATTTTAACCGCTTCCATGAGGCTTGAAGGGTCGGCAATGCCTTTCCAGGCAATATCATAGGCAGTTCCGTGGTCCACCGATGTTCTGATAATGGGAAGCCCCAGAGTGGTGTTTACGCCGTCTTTGAAATGGATGAGTTTAAAGGGAATCAATCCCTGATCATGGTACATGCAGACCACTGCGTCATACCGTCCCTGAACAGCATGGTAAAAAACCGTATCCGGGGGCAGGGGGCCTTGAACATGAATGCCCTCATCTTTTGAAGCCTGAACTGCAGGGAGAATCATGTCTTTTTCTTCACGCCCGAACATGGCGTCTTCCCCTGAATGGGGATTTAATCCGGCCACCGCAATTCTGGGCTCCTTGATATTGAAACGGTCTTTGAGGGAAGTATGGGTGAGCCTGATTTTCTTGATGATGCCCTCGCGGGTCAGGCTTGCCGAAACCTGTGCCAGGGGGATATGAATGGTCACCAGAACAACCTTCAGCGTTCGACCGGCCAGCATCATGGCATATTCTTTTGTACCGGTTCTGTGGGCCAGTAATTCCGTATGCCCATGGAAGTCGGAACCGGCGAGCTTTAGGGCTGTTTTGGTAATGGGGCAGGTGACGAGGCCGTCTATTTTCCGGTTCAGTGCAAGATCAATCCCTCGGATAATATATGCCTGCATGGCCGTTCCTGTTTCAAAGCAGGGAACGGCGGGTTTGAAATCCCGGATATTCAGCAACGGAATATCAATCATATCCACTGTTTTGAATTTGAAATATCCCTGTTCCGGGTCATCAATGATATGAATCTGATGCGTCAAGCCAAGCAGATCCCGGGCTTTTTTCAGGATATGGGAGTCTCCTATGATCAGAGGCCGGCAGATGCCGTGGAACTGAGGATCATTGAGGCTTTTTAGAACGATCTCGGGTCCGATTCCGGCAGGGTCGCCCAGGGTAATGCCGATAAGCGGAAGGGAAGATGGCTGTTTCATGAGTATGGTCTTAGCATTAGGGTTAGATGATATAAAAGGGCAATATACTATTGGAAAAAAAAAGAGTAAATACAATTTCTGTTATGGAATTGTGAAACTATTGTTAAATTCAGATTATAAAATTCATTTAATTTTTATTAAATTTGAAGATATTAAAAGTAAATCGAAAAGAATCCGAGGGAATTTTTTTTGAGGGAATAAATTTTTTTTGAAAATTTTTAAAAAACCCTGGAAAAATAAGCAGTTGCCGAACTTGCTGGAATTTCTAAAAAATTAGCTGTTTCACAAATAAAATTTAATAAAATCAATATAATAAAAAATTATGCCAGTCATGGATTTTATATTTTGCCAACCCTTAAGATCGGGTTTGACCGATGATGGATATTTAAATAAAAAAACAATGCTTTTTGAATATCAGTTGTTTTCCGCTTAAATTAATTAAATTTGCTTTATAACCCGTGTTTCAATTTGAAATTGGAAGAAAGAGGTTTTTTTTGAAAGAATTAGAATTGTTCTGGGAAGAAGTAAAATGTCAAATTAAAAGAACACTGCCGGATCACAGCTATCGAATGTGGATTGACCCGGTGGAGCTTCTAGAGCATGACGGGCATCATATCAGGCTGTCCAGTCCCAATTCATATTCCGTCAAACGCTTGAAAGACAATTACCTGCCGATATTTATGGAGGAGTTTTCAAAGCTCGGCCATAAAGATATTCACATTGAATTTAAAGTGACCTCCCAGGACAAGGGAGGTGTAAGAAAAAATATTAAAAAATCAGGGTCTTATCCTGCCCTTGCCCTCAAACCGAAAAATTCAAAGCAAATGACCCTGCCCGGGCTGAACATAAGATTCAATAACGGAAGATTATTGAAAAAAGGATTTACCTTTGATGATTTTGTTGTGGGCCGGAATTCGGATTTTGCATATTCAGCCTCTCTATCCCTTGCCCATGGGAAACGGAACGGTTCCAACATTCTTTACCTGTTGGCGAAAACCGGCCTGGGGAAAAGTCACCTCTCCCAGGCAGTGGGCCATCATATTATTACCCACAGTCAGTCCAAGCGTGTTTATTATGTCACTGCTGAAGATTTTACCAATGAAATGATTCATTCCATTAAAACCCATACAATAGATGAATTTAAAGAAAGATACAGAAAAAAATGTGACGTTCTTATTCTGGAAGACATTCACTTTTTAGCCGGCAAGGATGCAACCCAGAAAGAACTGGCCATTACACTGGATTATCTTTTTGAGGCCGATAAAAAAATCATATTGTCCGGCGATGAACTTCCCGATGATATTCCCAAACTGAATGACCAGTTGAAATCAAGGCTTACCCTTGGCCTTGTGACGGAAATATCGGCCCCGGACTATGAAACGCGGGTCAGGATTTTAAAAAAGAAATCAAAGGCATTGGGGTATGCCATCCCGAAAGACGTGACGGAATATATTGCCCAGGAATTGAGTGATAATGTCCGGCAGCTTGAAAGCGGTCTCTTCGGTGTTGCGGCAAAGGGCCGGCTCATGGGGTACGACATTGATATTGAGCTTGCAAAAAGTGTTCTGGCCAATATTATGAACATCAAAAAGCGGATCACCATAGAATCCATCAAAAAATTGATATGTGATGAATTTTCCCTGTCGGAAAAAGAGATCATATCGGCTTCCCGGCAGCAGAGAATTGTAAAGCCCCGTCAAATAGCCATCTATCTTTCCAGGAAATACACGGATCAACCGATTAAAAGCATCGGCAGCAGTTTTAACAGATACCATGCAACAGCCATATATGCCATTAATGCCGTTGAAAAGGAATTAAAGCAAAAAAGCGTTCTCTTTGAGCAGATCAATTATCTTTCCAAAAAAATCGAAACCGGGAAACTGTAGATGGGACATTTGGGGTCGGTTTTCAGGGAGCTTCAAACCATATCCGGCAAGCCCTATGTTACAAAAGAGAAAGAAGAATTGCTCTGTTATTCCTATGATGCGACAGGAATTTCCCATCTGCCGGATATGGTTGTTTTCCCTGGCTCGGAAACTGAAATTTCAAAGATCCTGCAACTGGCTTCCAAAGAGAAATTGATCATTGTCCCCCGGGGGACCGGGTCCGGCATGACGGGAGGATCCGTACCGGTTAAGGGTGGCCTTATAATGGTCTTAACCCGGATGAATAAAATTATCGATATTGATGAAGAAAATTTCACCGTCCGGGTTCAACCTGGGGTGATTGTTTCAGATATCCATAAGGCAGTGGAAGAAAAAGGATTGTTTTATCCGCCGGACCCGTCAAGCTCATCCATTTGCACCATTGGCGGGAATGTCGGGGAATGTGCGGGAGGCCCCCGGGCCGTAAAATACGGGGTTACCCGGGACTATGTCCTTGGATTAAGGGCGGTCCTGCCTTCAGGAAAGGTGATTCAAACCGGTGTGTCCACGGCAAAGGGGGTTGCCGGGTATGATCTGACCCGCCTGATTGTGGGGTCTGAAGGGACTCTGGCCGTGGTGACGGAAATCACATTAAAGCTTTTGCCGAAACCGGAAGCCGTAAAAACCATGGCAGTCTTGTTTGACAGCATGGAAAAGGCCGCCCGCACCGTGTCCGGTATCATGAAAAATACCGTCATGCCCAGATGTGTTGAATATCTTGATGAAGCGTGCCTTCATCTAATTCAGGATCATTTGAGTTTTGACCCGGCCAAAAATATCAAAGCGCTTCTGATCATTGAACTGGATGGAACCCTTGATACGGTTGAAAAAGACGCAGAGCGGATCAGGGAGTTTTGTTTTTCCTCGGACGCTCTGGATGTGATGACGGCCAAAACCCCGGCGGAAGCGCAGACCCTTTGGGAAGCCAGGAAAGCCTTATCCCCGATTCTGTATAAATTAGCACCTCATAAAATCAATGAAGATATTGTGGTTCCCATCAATAAAATACCGGATATGGTTGAGGTGACCCAAAGAATTCAAAGGACATCAGGATTAAACGTGGTGAGTTTCGGTCATGCCGGAGATGGTAATATCCATTGCAATATCATGTATGACAAATCCGATAGGGATGAGCTTGAAAGGGCTGAAAAAGCGCTTAAAGAACTGTTTAGGGAAACCCTGCGTCTAGGGGGAACCATAACCGGAGAGCATGGGGTGGGAATTACCAAAAAAAGATTCCTGCCCGATGAGATCGGAGAAACTCAGATTGAATTGATGAGAGGCATCAAAGCCGTATTCGATCCCCTGAACATCCTAAATCCGGGTAAGATATTTGAATAGGCGGTAACCCTAAAATTTTGTTTGATTTTCAGATCCTGATGATGGGATCAATGCATTTTTACGGCATAATGGTTGTGTATCAGAAGCTTTTCCAAAATGTCTATTTTCGGGTTTCTGCTTCGCATGACACAACATCGAATGGATATTGAACAATATTTAATACAGAGCTTGTTTTTTTTATTAAACTCACCAAAACAATCCGGCATGTCTATGGAGTCCTTTTTAATTGAAGGCGTCACAATAATCTGGTCCAGTTTTTTAATTTCCATATTCATTCCATAATTAGATTAATTTTGTCATCTTTAAGTCAAAAATTACCTTTGGTCAACCTCTATTTTAGAAGTGTGACCATTGATTCCAGTTTGTCAACCAGGGGGGTCAAGGTTTGTTTCTGTGTTGCGGATATTGAAACTCCCTGGGTTAACAGCCATTGATCCTCAAAATCATCAAGCTTGATCCGGTCTGTTTTATTAAATACGAGAATTGTCGGAACGGCATCCAGTTTCAGGTCCTTAAGAATCTGCTCAACGGTTTGTTTTTGTTGTTGATACCGCGGGTTGCTGATATCAATGACATGAAGGATCACATCGGCATCCATGAGTTCATCCAGGGTGGCATGGAAGGCATCCATGAGATCCTGGGGCAGATTTTGAATAAACCCGACGGTATCGGTAATGATCACCTCAATATCCTTTGGGAATCTTAACCGTCTGCTGGAGGGATCAAGGGTGGCAAAAAGGCGGTTGGCCGCGATTATGTTGCTTTGGGTCAGGGTATTGAGCAACGTGGATTTACCGGCATTGGTATAGCCTACAATGGAGATGACCGGTAATCCTTTTTTGTTTCTCCTGGATTTTTGCTGCCGGCGTTGTTTTCTGATCTTCTCTATTTCATTTTTTAATCGGTCAATTCTTTCTCTGACCCGGCGCCGGTTGAGTTCAAGCTTTGTTTCACCGGGTCCCCGGCCACCGATACCACCGGTCAACCGTGACATAGCCGTATTTTTGGTAATCAATCGCGGCAGAATGTATTCCAATTGGGCAAGCTCCACCTGGTATTTGCCTTCCCTTGATTTTGCCTGTTTGGCAAAAATATCCAGTATGAGCTGAGTGCGGTCAATGACCTTCATTTCAACAAAATCCGTGATGGAGCGGATTTGGGAAGAGGATAATTCCCTGTCAAATATCAGCAGGCCGGCATGTTTCTGGATGGCCTGGATCACGATCTCGGATAATTTCCCTTTCCCCACGACATATTTGGGATCAATGAGTTTCCGTTTCTGGATGGCGGTCCCTATGATATTGATACGGCTTGTTTTGCAGAGTTCTTTCAGTTCATCCAGAGAAGCGGCGGCATCCTTCTGATCCAGGGTCACGGCATTGATAAGAAAGGCATTTTCCCTGCCGGATTCGGGTTTATATAACGAATTTTTTCGGGTCAGTTCAGATTCCAGGGCCAGGATTTGAGAAAGGCAATTGGTTTTCAGATCTTCAATCGTAACAGGATTGAGAACCTTGTAAGGGTCTGCGTCTTCATCCGGAAGGATATGGCCGGAATAAACCAATCCCGGTTCACCGTCGGACCGGATACCGACGGCGGTGATATAATCCAGCCGCAAAAGCGCAAGATCGGTCAGATCATCCCGTGTCAGGGGCTCTTCTTTTAAATGGGTATGGACCAGCCTCAGGCCCTTTAATTTTCCCGGATGGGCCATATAATCGGAAAGTACCGGAATAACAATGCCTTGGGAATCTCCGACCATGACATGGACAATTTTTCCGTTCCGGTCAACCAGAATTCCGATCTGTCGCCGAATGTCATGGGAAAAACGGACAAGAGCCCGGACAAGTTCAGGATCAGCAATATATTCCGGCCGTGTCAGGTGCTGGTACAGGGTTTCAATGAGCTTGATCTGGGTATGTCGAAGACCTTCAGTATTGCCATAAACCTGGTTTTTCATTCAAGATCCTGAAAAGAGTCCGGAGAAAGCTCTTCAAAACGCGTGAATTGGCCTCTGAAATGCATCAGGGCCATTCCTGTGGCCCCGTTCCTGTTTTTGGCCACAATGATCTCAGCCATGCCTTTTTTAGGATTATCCGGTTCCTTGTTATAGACCTCATCACGGTAGATAAAGGCAACAATATCGGCATCCTGTTCCAAAGCTCCCGACTCGCGGAGATCCGACAACATGGGGCGCTTGTCCGAGCGTTGTTCGAGCATTCGGTTCAACTGGGACAGGGCCATGATGGGCACATTCAGCTCTTTGGCCAGGGCTTTTAAGGATCTTGAAATTTCTGCAATTTCCAGATCTCTTCGATCTGTCCGGAACGGCGGTTTCATGAGCTGGAGATAGTCTATGACGATGAGGCCCAGTTCATTGTGTTTCTGGCAAAGCTTCCGCGCCTTTGCCCGTATCTCCATGGCCGTGATATTGGGGGTGTCGTCAATAAAAATCGGCAGATCATTTAAGATACCGGCCGCATCGGTGGCATTCTGCCAGTCTTCCTGGCTGATAAAACCGGTTCTGAGCCGGTTGGAATCAATCTGCGCTTCCGAGGTCAGAAGTCTCATGGAAAGTTGCTCGTTAGACATTTCAAGGGAGAAAACAGCAACGGCTTTGCGTTCATGAAGGGCCACATTCCGGGCAATATTCAGGGCAAAGGCGGTTTTTCCCATGCTGGGCCTTGCGGCTAGAATAATCAAATCGGATTTCTGCAAGCCGGATGTGATTTTATTGAGCCGTGAGTACCCGGTGGAAAGTCCTGAAAGGCCACCGGCTTTTCCCTGTTGGTCTTCAAGTTTATCAATATTCAGATTGATCAGTTCGCCTAGGCTTTTAAAACCGCCCTCGGTTTTTTTTGAAGAAATGTTGAAAATCGAAGATTCGGCAAAATCAATGATATCTTCAAAATCACCCTGGTCTTTCAGGCATTTTTCAATAATGCCGGATGAGGCGCTGATCAATTGCCTAAGAGAGGATTTGCCCTTGATAATATTGGCGTAATGAACGGCATTGACGGCAACCGGGGCCGCATCTGCAATGGCGGCCAGATAGGAGGCACCACCAATGCTTTCCAGCTCACCTTTTTCTTTGAGCCGGTTGACGATGGTGATCAGGTCTGCAGGTTCTCCTTTATAAGCAAGATCCATCACTGCCTGGTAGATTTTCTGATGGGATCCTTTGTAGAAATCTTCCGGCGATAAAACGGCAATAATATCATGGAGACTGTCGTTATTGATGAAGATGGCGCTTAAGATCGACTGTTCCGCATCCATGTCCTGGGGCGGGGTTTTATTGAGTAGCGGGTCTTCTGATATTTTTGTTTTTCTGGGGGCCATAGAATGACAAAAAACATATCCGGGAGGGTTTAAAAATTCCTTCCCGGATATGTTTTAAAACTTAAATTTCCTGGTTTTCTTCAGGAATCACGTTTACCGTGATTTCCGGTTCAACATCCTTATAAAGGCGGATGGGAACCTTGTATTCCCCAATCTCTTTGATGGGTTCAGCCAGAAGAATGGCGCGGCGCTCAACTTCGATATTGCTGTTACTGAGCGATTCCTTGATATCATGGGTTGTCACTGAGCCATAAAGAAACGTATCTTCATGGACTTTGGCCTTAATGGTAATGACAACGGTTTTAATTTTTTCTGCCAGTTCCTCGGCAATTTTTCTTTCTTTGGCAATCTGGAGTTCCAGCTTTGCTTTTGCCTGCGCCATGACGGTTCTGTTCTGGGGAGTTGCAATAATCGCTTTTCCCTGGGGGAGAAGATAGTTGCGGCCATAACCTTCGGCCACAGTGCATTCTGTCCCGGCAATTCCAAGTGTGTCAATGGTTTCTTTTAATATCACTCTCATTTAAACCTCCAAAAAAGCACACCCTAAGATTTCATATCAAGGGGATGACTTTTATTTTATGATGTAGCGGCATCCAGTTTTCTAAAATTAATCCAGGTATCAAACAAGCCGCATCCGATGACAAGGAGCAGGAATTGAGGGAGGATTGCAATCAGTAAATAAAAAAAAAATCTGACGGCAAACGGGGCCCTCTTTTTTTGAAAAAAAAATGAGACAACCGCAATTCCCTGAAAAAAATAAACAAACAATAATATGATCAAAATGTTAATTGAAATAATTTTTAATGCACCTGAGGCAAAGAAAATTAAAACCGATACGGCGATCAGGCCAAAGACAAGAGCATGAGGGGCCTTCCAGCGGTTTAAATTTTCAATGGTTTTTACGATGATTCCTTTTTTTAATAAAATTTTCTTCATTAAAAGGATATTCAGCCACAGCATCATCAGATACGAATTGATAAAGATGCCCGGAGCAGCCAGAAGAATAACCGAATTTTCCTTTTCAAACATCTGCCGGTCAAGATTCATTTCAGGATAAAGACGTTCTAATTCTGAAAAAAATTCTCCTGACACGGCATAATAGTTTGAAATATAACCGGACATCAGTTGTTGAATTTCCCGGCCTGATGAAACAGAATAAAGAAATACCCCCATAAGACAGGACCCGAATACGATAAGGCAGGTGGCCAGCATTATTTTTCCAACCGGAAAATGGTTTTCAATGCACTCACCCAGAACAAAACCCGTCATCAAAAGGGAGCCGAAATAAAGGGTAACCATCGCAATATTACGGGTAACCAGCATGAGTATGGCAAGGCTTGTCAGCATAATGATGACCCCGCCTTTTCTTCCTGTTTTCAACCTGTAAAACAATACGGGCAGGGGAAGGAAAAGCCAGGCTGCAACGCCTGTAAGCGGTATCATATACATGCCGGCAATTATCAACATATATAAAAGGATACCGGTTAAAATATCCTTGATTACTGCTGATTGTATCTGCATGCCTGTCATCTGCATTATTCCTCGGTGGATCCGATCAATACATGGGTTTGCCGACAAAGGGAAGCAAAGCGATCATGCGGGACTGTTTGATGGCAACCGTTAATTCTCGTTGATGTTTGGCACAGGTCCCGGTAATTCTTCTGGGAATAATTTTGCCGCGTTCCGTAATAAACAGGCGGAGCGCTTTGGGATTTTTGTAATCAATATCAAGGTCTTTATCCACACAGAATCTGCATATTTTACGGCGTTGATAAAATTTGTTTTTACCTGCGCCTTTTTGGGGTTTTTTACTGCTGTTATTATACATGGTTATTTTCTCCCGATTTTAACTATTCTGGTTCTTCGTCAGTTTCCGTATCATCATCGTCTTCCTCAGAAGCATCTTCCTCAACCACACCTTCCTTATCCGATGTCTCATCTGTCTCATCTGATTTTTGGGGTTTGTTTTTTGCTTCTTCAGCTTCTTTTTCAAGCTGTTCCAAGGTTACATGCTCCAAGAGAAGAATGGTCATGAATTTCATGACATCATCACTCAGGCGAAGATTTCTCTCTAGCTCCTTAACCAGTTCGCCTGAACCGCCGTATGTCACACAGACATAATGACCCCGTAGTTTTTTCTTGATTTCATAGGATAGCTTTTTACTTCCCCAGTCATCGAAATCGATTAAATAGCCATTTTCTTTTGCAATGATATTTCTGACTTTATCAAACAGGTCCGTCCGTGTTTGATCCTGAAGATCAGGGTCGGAAATAAAAACAGTTTCGTATTTCCTCATTTTTTCTCCTTACGGATATAAAGCCCCGGCCATAATCCGGAGCAAGGATTAATAACAATGCAATACCTGCCGACCAAGTATTGCATAAAAACTATTTTCTATATCATTTATGCCCCTTCGGGTCAATATGAATATTCCCGGACTAAAATAAATTC
>Ga0208373_1002017_pt1 | contig 24139 bp, 26 predicted proteins | sample RifOxyC2_FD_184036 | JGI IMG/M metagenome (GOLD analysis project Ga0208373, IMG submission 184036) | Soil microbial communities from Rifle, Colorado - Rifle Oxygen_injection C2 (SPAdes) | ecosystem: Environmental > Terrestrial > Deep subsurface > Rock core/Sediment | place: Rifle, Colorado... | reverse complement strand
GCATCGGCCAATAATCCGGCATTGCCCACGATTTCCGGCAAAGAGCCGGAAGTGCTGGTAAGTACCGGCGTGCCGGTAGCCATGGCTTCAATCACCGGCAAACCGAAACCTTCGTAAAAAGATGGGTAGAGGGAAGCGACGGCGCCCGAAACTAAAATCGGCAGCTGTTCCATCGGCAGCCAGCCCAGTTTTTTGATTTCTTTTTTAAACGGCGAGGCCTGAATCTCGGCGTCAATTTCGTTCTGAAAGGTCGACTGGCTGCCGACCAGAATCAGATTATGAGGCTCGCGATGAATTTCCCTGAAACGGTTATAAATCCTAATCAAGCCGATTAAATTTTTTCTTAAAGACAGCCGGCCCACGTAAACAAAATACGGCAGATTGATTTCCATCATCTTCAAAAGTTCCCGCAGCGCCTCTGGCGTGGCCTTTTGCCAGCGCTCGTGATTGCAGCCTAAATAAATCACTTCTATTCTGTCGGGGTCTATTTTATGCAACTCCACCATTTCCCCTTTGGTAAAATTGGAAATGGTAATGATTTTATCGGCCAGCTTAAAAGCCCGCTTGGCGCCTTGCTTTAAGGAAGCCAGCTCCCAGGCGGTATAGGTTTCCGGATATCTTTCATAACCAAGGTCGTGCCAGGTAATGACGTTTTTTTTGCCCGAAACCAGCGGAAAAGTGTGCGACGGCACGAACAATAAATCAGGCTTATGCGACAATATCTCCAGGCTTAAACGCCCCAGGGTCCAAAGCCTGGAAAAAGGCCACCTTAACAATCTCTCCCTAAAATTACCGTTAGCCGGCATTAAATCCGGCCGAAGGCGGGAATCGGAATACAAAAGATACTGATTGTTTGAATCAATTTCGGCCAGCTTTTTTATCAAATGGTAAGCGTACCATTCCACTCCGCTTCGTTGCGGCCGGTTGGCCCGGGAGGCGTCAACGCCTATCAGCATATGACAGAGAATTATTTTGTAAAAAGGATGCTGCGCTTGTAAGCTTCCAGATTGTCCAAGGCCACGCCTGTTCCCTTGGCCACGCAAAGAATGGCTTCGTCCGCCAGGTAAGCCGGCACGCCGGTCGCCTGGGCCAGCAGGGCATCCATGTTCCGAAGCTGCGAAGTGCCGCCGGTTAAAACCATGCCCTTTTCCATAACGTCGGCCGAAAGTTCCGGCGGGGTTTTAAATAAAACCGATTTGACGGCCGCGATAATGCCCTGAAGCTCGTTCTGCAGGGCCTCGGTCACGTCGTCGGAATTAACTTCAATGGTTCTGGGCAAACCGGAAATCATGTCGCGGCCTCTGATTTCCATTTTCAATTTTTCCTCGTCCTCCAGATACATGGCCGAGCCGATTTTTATCTTGATTTGTTCGGCGGTGGTTTCTCCGATGGCCAGGCCGTATTTTTTTCTGATGAATTCGCCGATAGCCGCGTCAAACTTGGTGCCGCCGATTCTGATGGAAGTATTGGCCACGATGCCGCCCAAAGAAATGACGGCGATTTCCGAAGTGCCGCCGCCCATGTCCACCACCATGTGTCCGGAAGCGGAACCGATGGGTATGTTGGCGCCGATGGCCGCGGCGATTGGCTCCTTAATAATGTAAGCCGCTTTGGCGCCGGCCGCCATGGTGGCGTCTATTACCGCTCGCCTTTCCGTGGAAGTAATGCCGGCCGGTACGGCAATCATCACCTCCGGCCTGAATAACTTGGCGCCGCCGATGGCCTTATTGATGAAATATCGGAGCATGCTTTCGGTCGTTTTATAATCGGCAATCACGCCGTCCCGCAAAGGACGCTTGGCCACGATGGTATCGGGAGTCCGGCCGAGCATTTCCTTGGCCTCGTCCCCGACCGCCAAAACTTTTTTATCCAAAACCGAAATGGCCACCACCGAGGGTTCATTAATAATAATCCCCCTTTTGGGCAGGTGGACTAAAGTAGAAGTAGTGCCTAAATCGATGGCGATTTTCTTATTAAACATGCCGAAATCAACCTAAAAAAGTTAATTAATTTTCTTAATTTTATAGACGGTCAAACCGCGGGGGGTTTCCGCCCTCACTTCGTCGCCGCTCTTTTTGTCCAGCAGGGCCTTGCCGATCGGAGAATCGCAGGAAATCAGGCCCAGAAGCGGATCGCTCTCGGAAGAGCCGACGATGGTAAACTCCAGGCTCTGGCCGTTAAGTTCAACCGTCACTTTGGAACCGACCTGAACGGTGTGGCTATTGTCGCCCGAGGCCACCATGCTGTTTTTTAAGATATTTTCTATTTCCAAAATCCGGCCTTCCATGAAGGACTGTTCGTTGCGGGCCTCCTGATACTCGGCATTCTCGGAAAGATCGCCGTGCTCTTTGGACAGCTCGATTCTTTCGACAATTTCCTTCCGCTTGACGTTTTTAAGAAAATCAAGCTCTTCTTCCAGTTTCTTTTTTCCCTCCAGAGTTAAAATATGGATATCGGTCATATGAATTTAATCCTAATTAATAAAAATTATTATGTCAATCCGGTTTTTTTCAACTCTCCTTAGGATTCCAAAAAACCGTTTTAAAACCTGTTTTCAGCATACCATCCGGCTATGTCTCGGGCAATAGGCACGGCTGTTTCCGAGCCTTCACCGCCGTTTTCCACCAAAACCGTTAAAACCAGGCCGGGATTTTCGTAAGGCAGATAGCCGGTAAACCAGGCGTGGGGACTTTTATTGCCGCCCACTTCGGCCGTACCCGTTTTGCCGGCTACCCTGATGCCGGCCAAATCAATGCCCCTGGCGCTACCGCTTAGAACCGCCTCTCTCATGCCCTCGGCCACGATACCGATGCTTTTCTCGGTCGCCAGCTTTTCCCTGATGATTTCCGGCTGGACGGTTTTAATCTCTCCGGTCTCGGGGTTGGCGATTTTTTCCAGCAAACTCGGGCGATATAAAGTGCCGCCGTTGGCAATCACGCTGGTGTAAACGGCAACCTGCAGAGGCGTCACCAATAAATCGCCCTGGCCGATGGCCAGATGCAAAGTATCTCCCGGATACCAAGGTTCGTCTTTAACCTCCTCTTTCCATTGCTGACTGGGCAAAAAACCTGATTTTTCCCCGGCCAGGTCAATACCCAAAACGTGACCCAGTCCGAATTTACGGTAATAATGCAAAATTTTATCCAGACCCAGGCCGCGATGTCCTTCAAATTCTTCCAAGGCCAGATAATAAAAATAAGTGTTGACCGATTCCGCCAAGGCTTTAATCAGGTTGGTCCGGCCATGGCCGCCGGCCTTCCAGTCGGGGAAAAACCACTTATCGTACCAAACGCCGCCCAGGCTTAAAATTGAAGTCGCCTTGGTAATCAGGCCTTCTTCCAACCCGGCCACCGCCATAATCAGCTTGACCGTGGAACCGGACGGATATTCCCCGGACAAAGCCCGGTTAATAAACGGCTTGAGCGGATTATCTAAGAGCTTCTGGTAATAATCCTGCGACAAACCCAGGCTAAACTGATTGTTATCGTAAGTCGGCCAGGAAACCAGCGCCCTGATTTTGCCGTTGTTGGGATCCAGGGCGATAACCGCCCCGGCCTTAGCCGGTACCCTGGCCGCTAAAGTTTTATAAATCTGCCGTTGCAGACCGATGTCCAAACTTAAAAAAATATTATCACCCGCCATGGCCGGCTCCGAAGCGATAACGTTAGTTTCCCGTCCCAAAGAATCCACTTCACTCTGTTTTTTTCCGGGAATGCCTCTAAGCTCGGTTTGATAAAATTCCTCCAAACCCACCCGCCCGACTTTTTCGGTAAGCTGATAACCCAGGCCCAGATACTCGTCTTTTTCTTCGGGGGTAATCCGGCTGGTATAGCCGAGCAGATGAGCCAGGGCCGAATCGTCCGGATATTTTCTTTGGGGATCAACTTCAATCCTCAACGAACTTAGCTCGACGGTCTGCAACATTAATTTTATGGCCGTTTCATATTCCAAATTTTCTTTGACCGGCTGCCATAAATAACTCTCCGAGGCTAAAATCTCGTCCGCCTCCCGTTCGTCAAAAGCCAGGCCGCTTAAAATTTTTCTAATCTCTTCTCTTTGAGCCGGCTGCGCCTTAAAATCGTTGGGGTTAAAAAACAGCGAAAAGGTGGCGATATTCTCCACCAAAGGCACGCTGAAACGGTCAAAAATTATTCCCCGAACCGGCTGAATAAACTCCAGGCGCAGCCGATTGCCCTCGGCCAAACTGACGTAATCGCCGCTCTTGATAAACTGCAAATAAACCAAACGGGTAAAAAGTATGGCAAAAAACAGTAAAAATAAAATAAAAAACAATCTTAATCTCCGGCTGGAAATAATCCGGCCCAGCCATAGCGAAGGCGAATCGCCGACTAAAAAAGCTTCGCTTACTTCTCTATGCCGGCCGGCAAAATCCAAAGCGCCGTCTTTGATGCTTAATGATTCCTGCCGGATATTAAAAGGATTGCTATTCCAATATTTCATGCTGGCTGCTAATTACGAATTATTACTAATAGGCGAATGTAAATTAGTAGATTTTTTAACTAACCATGCCGGTTAGCCCAGGCTTGGGGCTTAAAAACCAAAAAACCCAAGCTCATCAATAAAAGATGAGTGATGAGATAAAAAAAGATTGACGGCCACTTAAAACCAAACAGGAAATAAAAAAATTCATCGGCAAAAAAACCGGCTAATCCGACCAAAGCCAGATAAACAATCAAATTGACGATAATGGCCACGCCGCTAAGCGACATTTTCCCCAAAATAGTCAGATGAGAAACCCTGTCCTCCAATAAAACCAGGACAAAGGCCGGAGCCGCCAGGGCCAGCAGATTTAAACCGTAGGTTTTAAAAAAAACATCCAGCAATAAACCCCCGCTAATCACAAAATACCATTTATAAGACGAACGGGCCAGGCTCAACCAGATAATTACCAGTAAAAAAACGTTGACGTAAGAAACCAGAGGTAATAAAAAAATAAGGACTAACAACAGAACCAAACTGATAACCAAAGTTAAGGCAATCTTCCGCCACATAAAAACTTATTTAATGATGGTAAAATTCTGCAGACTCTCGTAATTAATAATCGGTTCAACTCTGGCCTGTTTAAAAACTTCGCCGACCACGCTGGCCACGTGGCTGATGGAACCGACCGACAGGCCCCGGGGAATTTTTTCTTCCAAACCGGAAGTGATGACTAAATCGCCCACTTTAAGGTCTTTATCCTGGGGGATAAAATCTATGACCAGGCTGTTGCCCGCCCGCCCCACTAAAAGACCGTTGGTGCCGATGGACTGGCCCAAGGAAACGGCCAGCTGACTGGCGGTGTCGTTTAAAAGTTCCACCCAGGCTCTGTCCGCCTCCACCTTAATAACCTTGCCGACGATAATCCCCTGATGCACGGCGGCCGCCTGGCCAACGGCCAAACCGGAATTTGAGCCTTTGTCAATGATTAAAATCTTATCGTTAAACGGCTGGCTGGCCACGACGTTGACCAGTTCATAGTCATACCCCTTGCTCTTCAGAAAATCAAGTTCGCCTCTCAAATAAAGATTTTCCGATTCCAAATTGGAAAATTTAACGTAATCCAGGCTCAACTTGGCGATTTCGGTTCTTAACTTCTGATTTTCTTCATTAAGCAACTGGTAATTTTTGAAACTGATTAAACTTAAGCCGCTCTTATAAAAAAAACGCTCTAACGGACCGAGAAAACCGTTAAACCACTGGTAAGGCTTGTCCAAAAAACCCAGCCAACTAAAAAAAATCAGTAGGACGACTACCAGAATGACTACGGTTGGTTTTTTGTTTCTATGATGCATAAATATTTCGGTTTTAATCGTCAGTTTGAGTTTTGGATGTTAGTTAAGATAGGTTATCTATAACCAAAACTAAAACGATAAACTTAATCTTCAGAAGCCGAGGGTAATAGCACTTCCTTAAGACCCTCTAAATCCTCCAGGATAATGCCCGTTCCCCTGACGACCGCCGTTAAAGGATCGTCCACGATATGGACCGGTATCTTGGATTCCTGGGAAATTAATTTATCCAGACCCCGAAGCTGGGCGCCGCCGCCGGATAAAAGCAGGCCTCGTTCATAAATGTCGGCCACCAGTTCCGGCGGAGTTTTTTCTATGGTATCGCGGATGGCCTCCACAATCTGCCTGACCGACCTGATAATCGCTTCCTTAATCTGGAGGCTGGAAACCAAAACTTCCTTGGGCAGACCGGAAATTAAATCACGGCCACGCATGGTGGTTTCCTGCGTTTCGCCTTCGGAAGTGACCGTGCCGATTTTAATTTTGATTTCCTCGGCCGTCTTATTGCCTAAGAGCAGATTGAAATTTTCCCTGGCGTACTGAATGATGTTTTCGTCCAGTTCATTGCCGGCAATCGGCAAAGTATTGAAAGTGACCACGCCGCTTAAAGAAATGACGGCGATTTCCGTTTTACCGCCGCCCATATCCACCACCATAAAACCGGAAGGCTCCTGAATCGGCACCCGGGCGCCGATGGCCGCGGCGATCGGCTGTTCCACCAGATAAACTTCGCGGGCGCCGGCCGATTTAGTGGCGTCTTCCACGGCCTTGCGCTCCACTTCGGTCACGTTTAAGGGGATGCCGATGACCACTCTGGGTCTGGGAATGACGCTAAAAGTCTCGCGATGAATCTTGTCTATGAAATGCTTGAGCATTTTTTCGGTGATTTCAAAATCGGAAATCACGCCGCCGACCAGCGGTTTGAAAATCTGGATGTGAGGCGGGGTTTTGCCGACCATTTTTTTGGCCTCCTCGCCGATGGAAATAATCTGGTTATTGCGGGTGTTGATGGCCACCACCGAAGGCTCGGCAATGACGATGCCCTTGTCCTTAACGTAAACCAAGGTATTGTTGGTACCCAGGTCAATGCCGATATCGGAAGAAAATCTGCCCAGTAATCTGTTGAACATATTTTTGATTATTCAAATAACCGACTGACTTTTTTTAATTTAATAACCCCCCGCGAAGAGCCGTCCCTGAATTTATATTCAATTTCGCCGGTCTTGGTTTTGCCGCCGAGAACGAGCTGCAGACTAACGCCCAGCAAATCGGCGTCATTCAGCTTAACTCCGGCCGACTCTGCCCGGTCATCCATTAAAACATCAAAACCCGCTGCGGTCAATTGGCGGTAAAGTTCGGCCGCGGACTTGGTTTGTTTATCGTCCAAAACCAGCAAGTGCGCCTGAAAAGGACTGATGGCCGCCGGCCAGATAATACCCTTGTCATCGTTATGGACTTCCACCGCCGCTCCCATAACCCTGGACGGTCCGATGCCGTAACAGCCCATCAAGACCGGCTGAAGCCGGCCGTGTTCATCGGTAAATTTATAGTCAAAAGCTTCGCTGAACTTGGTTTTAAGCTTAAAAATATTGCCCACCTCAATGGCTTTTTCTAACTTAAGCTGGCCGGAACATTTGGGGCAGGCCTCGCCGGTTTTAAGCTGGCAAATTTCGGTGTTTTGGGCAAAATCGCAGGAGCCGCACAAAACCACGTTATCTTCGCCGTAAGGCGTAACCACCTGAAACTCATGGGAAAATTTGCTGAAAACGCCTCCGGAGGCTTCCACCACTTCGGCCCGCAAGCCGCATTTCTTAAAAATATTAAGGTAAGCTTTTTTAACCCGGTCGTAATAATCTTCCAAATCGGCCTCGTCTTTATGGAAACTGTATAAATCTTTCATGGAAAACTCCCGCCCGCGCAACAAGCCGGATTTGGCCCGGGGCTCGTTCCGGTATTTGTCCTGAATCTGATAGACGTAAACCGGCAGGTCTTTATGGGAGGAGGCGAATTTTTTAACCAGCGGAGTGATGATTTCTTCGTGAGTGGAACCGAGCGCGTATTCTTTGCCGCCCGCGCCCTCCAGCTTGAATAACACGTCAATCTCGTTCCAGCGGCCGGTTTGTTCCCAATTTTCCTTGGGCGTTAAAGCCGGCATCAAAATTTCCTGCGCTCCCAAAGAATTCATTTCTGCCCGGATAATCTCTTTAATCTTGTTTAAAACTTTAAGGCCTAAAGGCAGATAGGTGTAAACGCCGGCCATGACTTTGTCTATAAAACCGGCGCGGGTCAGTAAAACCGCGTTGCGGGAAACTTCGTCCTTGGGCGCCTGCCTTAAAGTTTTAGAAAATAGTTTGGACTGTAGCATATGGATTATGTCCGCCAAAGGCGGATGCGCCTCTGGCGCAAATTATGAGTTATGAATTATGAATGATATTCTTTCGGCCTCCGCCTCAACCGCCGGTTCCTGATAATCGGCCGAGTGAGCCCGGGCGCCCGGATAGCTGGCCTGTTTCTGGTCCAGATGAAGGTTAAAAAAATAACAATCCGTCTCTTCGTCCAGATACAAATGAAATCTGGGATAATGCTGGCTTTGGGACAGCCGGCGGACATAACTCGCCTGGCCCGATTTTCTGTCCTCAATCCCAAAGTAGCCGGCCCTTCTTAAAGCGTCCCTTAAATTTCTGGTTAAAGCCTGTTTATTTATCTTAAATTTCATTAAAACAAATCTTTAACTTTTTCAATCAATCCGCCGCTCTGCCTGGCGATATCGCGGTAAGTGATAAAAATAAAGGCCAGCATCAATAAACTAAAGCCGAGATTGTTCACTGCGTTTTCCAGTTTCTGGTTATTTTTCCGGCCTCTGATTTTTTCTATCAACAAGAATATAAACCGGCCGCCGTCTAAAGCCGGAAACGGCAAAAAATTAAGAATGGCCAGATTAAGCGACAACAGGGCGGTAAACTGCATCAGGTAAATAAAACCCAGGTCCACCATCTGGCCGGTAACCACGGCCACGCCCACCGGCCCGGCCACCGCGGCGGACAAGCCCGCGCCGGAAAATAAATCCTTGAACAGGTGATAAAAGGCCAGGATAATCATCAATAAAAATTGAAAGGTGGCGATAAGGCCCCGGTACCAGCTCTCCAAAAAACCGTATCTGATATTGCCGATTTGCATCAGGCTCACGCCGATGGCTTTGCCTTGGGCAAAATTCGGCAGTTCACCGGGAGTTACCGAAACGTTTTTTATTTCGCCGCCAGTATCTTTGACTTTAAGGTTGATGGCCCGGTCCTGATTTTGCCTGATGTAGTTCTGAAACTGTTCAACGTTCTCCATAACCGCGCCGTCAGCTTCCAGAATAACTTCGCCGGCCGACAAGCCGGCCAAAGCAGCGGCTGAATTTTCAATCACGCCGGCAATCTGAATCTTAACTTCGCCGACCAGGTTGTTGTTAATGTCGTTTTGGTCCACCACCGAAGGCAGACCCGCCATAAAACCGACGGACAACAGGATAAAAGCCAAAACCACGTTCATTAAAACTCCGGCGGCTAAAACCAAAGCTTTTTTACGGAAAGGCTGATGGCCGAAACTGTCCGGCTCGTCCGCCGCTTCCCCGTTTTCGCCTTTAATCTTAACAAAACCGCCGATGGGAATCAGGTTGAGGGAATAAAACGTCCCGCCTTTTTTAAAACCCCATAGTTTCGGCGGAAAACCCAAACCGAATTCTTCCACCTTCATGCCCGATTTTTTGGCGGTAATAAAATGGCCGAACTCATGGACAAAAACCAAAATTCCCAGGATGACGATAAAAGCGACAATAGTTAAAAACATATGTTAGTTATTGAGAATTGAAATTAAAAATTGGAAACTAATCCTAGACGGTCATGATTTCTTTTTCTTTCTGTTCGCCGATGTCCTTGATTTTTTTATTGTAAGCCTTGACCAGCTCGTCCAATTCTTCCAGTCTGCGGAATTTGTCGTCTTCGGAAATTCCCTTGTCTTTGGCCAGCTGGTTTACCTGTTCCTTTATTTTTTCACGGTTGTTCCTGATGCTGATTCTGGCTTCTTCCAGTTTGACGCTTAACTTTTTAATTACTTCCTTCCGGCTTTCTTCCGTCATTGAGGGCAGGCTGATGATAATAAAACTTTCTTTGACCAGCGGGCTAGTGCCTAAATCCGCCTGCTGCAGGCCCTTCTCAATCTCTTTAAGCAAATTCTTGTCCCAGGGCTGAATTTGAATGGTTTTAGGATCGGTAACGGAAATGCCGGCCAGATGCATTAGAGGAGTAGGCGTGCCGTAAGAATCAACCTTGATGTTTTCCACCAACGACGGGGTGGCCCGGCCGATTCTTAAGTTATTAATCTCGCTTTTAAGATGTTCAAGGACTTTATTGAAATTATCCTTAAAACTGTCGATAAAATCGCTCATATTTTTTTGTTAATTATTGATTGGGTGTTGAATGTTTTTCTCTGTTTTTACTTTTTGATTTTTTTGACGCCCAGATACAATCTGGCCGGTTCTTCCGGATCAATCAGCAGAAATCTGGCGGCCCGGGAGCTGGGCAGGGCCCGGGTGGTCCAATTTTGGCCGCCGTCGATGCTGCGGTATAAAGCGGTGGCGATGCCGTAGTACATTTCTTGTCCGTTCCGGGGGTTGATGGCCAAAGAATAAATGGCCGTAGTGCTGGGCGGAGTCAGCAGGGGAATTTCCTCAAAAGTATTGCCGCCGTCGGCGCTTCTTAACAAACCGTACTGGGAAGCGTATAAAATTCCGTCGCTAACCGTCGGGTCCAAAATCAAATCGCGGTAAATTTCCAGATTTTCCTTGTCTTCTCTCAACTGCTTGGTTAACAAGTCCCGCCAGCTGGCGCCGCGGTCCGAAGATTTAAAAATGCCTTTGTCGTCCGTGGCCGCGTAAATCACCCGGGTATCGTTGGGGTTGACTAAAACTTTGGCTACCCGGCCGTCAAAAAACTTAACCGCGTGCCAGGACAAACCCCCGTCCTCGCTTCTAAACAGGCCCTTGCCGGAAGTGCCGGCGTAAATCACGTCGGTGTCATAACCGTCGATGGTTAAAGAATTTATCTGGTTGTTGGGATCATCCCTGGTTTCTATCAGCTGATAATTCCAGTGACGGTTGCAGTCGGTGCTTTTGTAAACGCGGTTGCCGATGGCCACATAAATGATACAACGCTCTTTAGGGCTGACGGCAATGTCGTTAATCCGGCCCAGATTGTCCAAGGTCTGGTGCCAGCCCACGCCGCCGTCGTAGGTGTAATACATGCCCTTTTCTTCGGTGCCGATGTAAATGGCCTGGCGGTCGGTCGGGTCCAAGACCATGGCGCTTAAATCCACGGTGCTGAAGGTTTTAACCACGTCGCCGACGCGATAAACCAGAGTGGCCTGTTCCCAAAGGTCGCCGCTGTTATCGGACTTGTAGACGCCGCCGTCCACCCCGCCGGAAGTTTTGATGTTAACCACGCAGCCGCTTAAAATAAGGATGGCGGCCGGAATTAACAGAAGCAGTTTTTTCATAAATTTATGAGTAAATTTTCTAAAACCAGCCTGGGCTGAACATTGGACCAAAGGTCAATCTTCGACCGGCCGGCTAAATTAAGTAATTTTAATAAACGCCTATTGTCCGCCGGAGCCACCGACAAACTCTCTGTAAGCTCCTCTCTCAAATCGGCTTCCAGATATTCCACCAGCTTAAAGCCGCGGGAGACTTTCTCGGCCGAATTTTTCAGGGCGTCTATCTCCCGGCTTAAAATCTCCCAGCGCTCGCTTAACTTTGAAGTAATAAGTTTCCGCGCCAGACTTTTTAATTCTCTGATTTCATTAAAATAGTTTTCATCTTCGGCTAAACGCACGGCCAAAGCCGGGCGGCCATTGGCCCAAGAGATGATTTCCTCCAATTTGCGGCTGTCCGCCACCTTATCTTTTAAGGCCCGTTTAATGTCTTGTTGGGATACCTGTAAAAACTTTATTTGCTGGCTACGGGAAACAATCGTCTGTAACAGGTTGGACCAGTCGGAAGCGATGATGATAATAACGGTCCGTTGAGCCGGTTCTTCCAGAGTTTTTAAGAGGGCGTTGGCCGACTCGCGATTGAGTTTTTCCGCCTCGTAAATAATCCCGACTTTGTAATTTTTGGAAAAAGACTTAAGCGACATACTGCGGCGCCACTCCCGCACCTGCTCAATGGTAATGTTTTTCTTGTCCTCGGCCGGACTTAATTCAAAAAGTTCGGTAGCCAGGCGGATGTTATGGCCGATTATTTCCGCGGCAAATTTTTTAGCCGTTTCGGCCTTGCCCAAACCGGCCAGGCCATAAAAAAGATAGGCGTGAGCCAACCTTTCCCGCTTAATGCTTTGTTGTAGAAATTCAACGATGTTTTGGTGCCCGATAACGCCCCAATTTTTCTCCATAAGTCAGTAAATTATAGCAGTTTTATGGAAGAATTGTCAATTTTTATCCAGCTCGCCGTTAACCAGCCTGTCCGCCTCTTTGTTCATTTCCCGCGGCACGTGACGGTAAGTTATTTTTTTGAAGTTTCGCGAGGCATTCCAAACTTTAACAAACAGGCTTTGCAGGCCCAAGTCCTTGACTTTGTAATTTTGCGACAGCTGGTTGACCACCAGTTCCGAGTCAAGATAAAAATCTATTTCCCCCGCTCCCAGTTTGGCCGCTTCCGCCAAAGCCAAAATAACTCCCTGATATTCGGCCTGATTATTGGTGGTCTCGCCCAGATATTTGGAAAATTTACCCAGTATCCTGCCGGCTTCGTCTTTGATGACCGCGCCGCAAGCCGCCGGACCCGGATTGCCCCGGGCGCCGCCATCGGTATAAATCTTCAACTTTTTTATTTTACTATCCATAAATAATCCTTAATCATTAATTTTCTTAATGTCAATCAAGGAAAGTTGAATTTCCCGATTACCGTTCCACTCGTTAACCCCGATTTCGCAAACCGCGTCAATTTTGTCTCCCGGCTTGAGCTGGTCGCAAATTTCGCCGAAACCGAAACAGATGATTTTCCTTTTGATGTTTTCCTGGCGGACCATCATCCGCAGATGGTTTTTATCCGCCCCGACGGTTTCGGCCAGTTCCACCAGCAGATTCTTGATTAAAAACCGCGGTTGAAAATTACTCCAGCCGTAAGGATTAAATCCCTCCAGTATTTCCACCAGCCGCCAATCAGCCTCGGCCAAGGAAATTTCCTGGTCAATGATAAGCGAAGGAACAAAGTCCGCGCCTTGGAGTTCTTTGGACGCCAGGGCAATAAACTTGGTTTTAAAATCGTCAAATTTTTCCGACAAAATGCTGAAGCCGGCCGCGCCTTTATGCCCGCCGAATTTGACGAAACAGTCGGCCAGTTTTTCCAAAGCGTCTATTAGATTGAATTCGGCGATGCTCCGGCCCGAGGCCACGATTTTATTGTCCGCCTGGCTGAAAACAATCGCCGGCCTGGCATAGCTTTGGGTTAATTTACCGGCCACCAAGCCGATAATCCCGGGATTCCAATCAACGCCGCCTGCAAACAAGGCGGGCTGGTCGGGACCGACCTCGCCCAGCTGTTTTTTGGCCGCTTCCACCAGTTTCTCCGTCAGATTTTGACGTTCCACGTTTCTCTTATTCAGCTGATGAGCGATGGTAATAGCCTCCTCAACGTTAGCGGTGGTTAAAAGCTCGTAGGCGGTGTTGGCGTGCTCCATCCGTCCGGCCGCGTTGATTCTGGGAGCAATCTGAAAACCGATGGTGTGGGCGTCAATCTTGTTTTTATCTATAACGGCGATTTCCATCAGTTGGTTAAGGCCTAAATTTTTGGTCTTGGATAAAACCATCAGCCCATATTTGACCAAAGTGCGGTTTTCTCCCACCAGAGGAACCATGTCCGCCACCGTGCTGATGGCCGCCAAATCCAAGAGCCATTTTTCAAAAGCCTCCCGCTTGATGTTTGGGATTTGAGATTTGGGATTTCTGATTACCGCCTGCGCCAGCTTAAAAGCCACTCCCCCGCCGGCCAAATCTTTGAAAGGATATCTTTTGTCCAGCCTGGGATGAATAATGGCCAGAGCTGGAGGCAATTCTTCCGGTATGTGATGATGGTCGGTGATAACGACTTCCAGGCCCAGGCTGTTGGCCAGTTCCACCTCTCCCTTATTACTGATGCCGCAGTCCACGGTAATAATCAGTTTGGCCCCGCCTTCGGCCAGAGCCTTAACCGCCTGTTGGTTGAGTCCGTAGCCGTCTTTTTCCCTGTCCGGCAGATAAGTTTCAAATTCCAGCCCGATGGCCTCAAAAGTTTTATGTAAAATGGCCGAACCGCAAACGCCGTCGGCGTCGTAATCGCCGTAAATGACCACCTGTTCCTTTTTTTCTTTGGCCAGATAAATCCGTTCCACCGCCAGACTCATCTGGGTAAAAAGATAAGGATCGTGAATATCCTGCGAATAATCGGGATTTAAAAATTCGTCAATCTGCTCTTGCGTCGTCAGCCCGCGATCGTAAAGCAACTGCAAAACCGCCGGATTGATTTCCGGAAATTTATCAATAACCTCCCGCGACAAAGGCTCCTTAATTTTCCATTTGTATTTATTCATAAAGCACTGATGGTTCGCAAATAACACACAGATAACTCACAAATAATCTGCGTGTTATTTGCGAACTGTCTGCGATAATCTTATCATATCCTTTATTTAACGACAAAAGGGTCAAAACTAATAAATCAGCAGTGACCCTTTTTCCCATGCAAATATCTTAAATATCTTAACTTATTTTTTGTTTTTATTCAAATCCTTTAAATTAATGACGTTGGGGGAAGTTCTTCTGAACTCCTGATTAAGCCCGGGCCTGACGGCGCCGGCCGGTTTATTGCCGGCGGATTTATTGAACGAATCAAGGGATTTTCGGGGTGACGAGCGGCGCCCGGGCAAAAACATGACAAAAGCAATGGCCAGTAGCACCAAAACAATGGCTCCGCCAATCCATAACAGCCAGTTATCAAAACGGAAGAAATCCTTGATTTTATTGTCTGATTTCTCAACCGGCAGACCGATTTTTTCCAGGTTTTCTTCCGCCGGCTCTGCCGCAACCTCCTGACCCTCGTTTAAATCGGCCAGTTCCCGTTGCAATTCTTCCAGATTGTTGACGTCTTCAGTATTATCTTCCGCGGCCGCCAGTTCATCGGCCGAAGCTGAATCCTGATTGGCCTTGGCCTGGGGCTGGAAAATATCGCGCGGTTTTTCGGTCCGGGAACGGTCCAGCGGAAAATAATCCTGGGGGTCGGCCAGACCGTCGCCATCGGTGTCTTTCTTTAAAGGGTCGGTGCCGTAAGATTTTTCCTGGACGTCGGACCAGCCGTCGTTGTCATCGTCAACGTCGGCGTTATCCCCCGCGCCGTCGTTGTCGGTATCCTGCCATTCGGCCGCGTTAAGCGGAAACCGGTCCGCCTTGTCGTTATAACCGTCGTTGTCGGTATCGGCTTTTAACGGATTGGTGCCCAAAGACTGCTCTTCGGCGTCGCTTAAGCCGTCGTTGTCGTCGTCGCTGTCCAGCCGGTCCACCGTGCCGTCGGCGTCGGTATCTTTATCGGGATAAATTAAAACGGTTTGTTCCTGGTTATTGGAAGAATTTTGATCAACCGGCTCGGTGCCCTGAATCTTGGCCAGAACATTAAAGGAATTTTCCGGTATGACAAAATCCACGAACACATCGTCGCCGGAACCGGGCACGACGGAAACCGGCTGGGAATTGCCTATCAATTCGGCTCCCGTGAAAAAAGACACGTAGCCGGTAATGTCCTGATTGCCGACGTTTCTGACTTTGGCGTAAATCCTGATATGGTCGCCGCTGATTAAAACTTCTTTGGAAAAATGAATGTCGCTCTGCTTGATGGACAAATCATAATCAAACTCGGCCGACCAAGCGCCATCGGCGAATAAAAAAAAGGTTAAGCTTAAAAAACCAAAAATCAATAAAAAACTTTTTCTGAATTTAGGCATAGTGAAAGTATATAGACAACTTTTAAAATCCGCAATGGCCCCCTCCCTGATTACTGATTGCTTATCCCTAAATTATACTTTTCCTTAACCTGATTCAAACTCAACAGTCCTTCCTGCGCCCCGACCACCCGCACCACTTCGTTGCTGCGGATAATGGCCAGATAAAGCGCTTTTTCCAAATCGCCTTTAAAAACAATCAGGCCGCCGACCAGGCTTGAACCGAAAGCGTCGCCGGCGCCGGTGGTATTGACGGCCCGGTGCTTTAAGGCAGGCTCAAATTTATAAAAATCATCGCTATAAATGTAAGCGCCCCGGGCGCCGTCGGAAATGCTGATGATTTCCGGTCCGAAATAAGAAATAATTTTAAACATTTCCCTGACCGAAGTTGTCTGACGGCCGGCAGTCTTAATCAGCTCCATGGCCTCCTCCCGATTTAGAATCAAGAGCTTGGTCCTGGCCAGATACTTTTTCAGATAATCAAAACTGTAATCCAGCTGAAGGCCGCCGGGATTCCAGGCGATTTTTATTTTATTTTTGGCCGCCGCTTTAAAAACCACTTCCAGGTTATTCTGCGCTTCCGGCCCTTTTAAAGAAGTAAGATAAAACCATTCGGCCGATAAGGCCGCCATGGCCGCGCCGCTAAGCTTAAGTTTTTCGTTGGCCGCGCGGTGGGTAAAAATAACGTGTTCGTTCTTGGGACCGCCCGAGACAATCAACGACAAGCCGGTCCAGCTGTTTTTGTAAAGCTGGACGTTTTTAACGTTAACTTTGTTTTTCCTGAAATAATGAAACAGTTTGACGGCGGTACGGTCTTCGCCCATGGCCCCGATTAAGGCGACCTTAAGGCCCAGCTTGGCCAGGCCGACGGCCGTGTTGGCTCCCCCGCCGCCGCAGGTGTACAAAACGTCCTTGTCGCTGATGATTTTATCGCCGGCCTCAAAAGCCAGCAAATTTCTGGAGCCGTATTTATCCTTGTTTTTTAAAACCCGCATTTCAGCGGTATGAAACATGATGTCCTCGGTAATCCCGCCGATGGTAATTACGTTGAATTTCATAAGGCATTAAACGTTAAGCGATAAGTGATAAGCGATAAGTGATAAGCGATAAGTGATAAGCGATAAGCAGTGGGTGGATAGTTTAAAATGTTCTTTGTTCTCTGTTCCTTGTTCTTTGTTTACATTATACAAAAAAATCCCCCCGTTTACCAGTAATCAGTAATAAGTAATCAGTCCTTATTGTAAATCTCCTCCCTTTTTTCCTTGAGAAAAGCAATCCAGTCTTCTATCACTTCCAAAAATATTTTAAAGGGAGCTTCAATGATAAAATCCAGAATGAAAACAAAAACGTTGATTTTGGAAAACTTTTCGCTCAACCAGTGCCCGACCCGAAGAAACGGCAAGGTAAACAGGTTGATTAAGAAAACCAGCGGATTTTCTTTTTTATCCAGCACCAGCAGTTCTTTTATTTTAAGCCGCATCTTGATGGCAAAAAAGCTTACCACCGACAAAAAGAGCAGGAAAATAAAAATGCTGAAAGAACTGAACGACAGGCGCTTTAAAATATAAATCAAAACTCCGAAAGAAAAAACGAATAAAATCAGATACAAAACGTTGAAGATAAAATTGAAAACATTGGCCCGTTTAACGCTTACTTCGACGCCGCTCTTGTTAAGGCCGCTGACGGTATTGTGATAAACGATTTCTTTGGACAGTTTAACCACGCTTTCGGTATTCTTCTTTGACGGCACCCTGATAAATATGCCCGAGATTAAAATAAGCAACGGCGGGAACAGGGCGTTAATGACCAGCGGCAAATAATCAACCTGCTGGGCGATGTACCGATCGTAAGGAATCTCCAAGAGCAGGGCTAACAGCATTTTGGTGATAAAAATGTAAATGGTCACCCTGACGATGCTTCTTCTTAATTTAATTTTGGCATTATGATAGTTCTTCTGGCACCTTTCCCTGATGTGATATTCCAGCGTTTCGGGGTTGCTGAAAATTTCCGCGGCCTGTTTGGGTTTTTCCAGAATAATGTCGCGCAAAACGAAGAAGACGAAAGTATACTTTTTGAACAGCCGGAAAAGCTTGCCGGAGGAATAAAGTTTGCGCTGTTTTTCGGCCCGCAGTTTTAAATTGTAAATCTTTTTGGCCACGGCGATAATCTGATCCGTTTGCGCTCCTCGCCAACCCGGAGAGTAATATTTAAGCAGGAGAAAATCAATCATGGAATCGTCGGATTTGACCAAAGCGCGGTAAACCGCCAGATAAACATGGAGGTTTTTTTCCTGGTCGCTTAAACTTTTGTCAATGATGTTGATTTTGGGACGAATCAGCTGATACATGAATTCCACCAAAGATTTATCGGCCACCGGCGGCATTAAAAATTCCTCAATCTCGCAAGCGGCCAGTTCCAGCAGCCACTTAAACAGCTGATTGCCGGCTTTGGTGGCCCGCTGATAGCTGCTTAAATTAAAAACGGCCAGGTATTTTTCAATGATTTCCTGGACGCCCGCCACCCGGCTCTGGGGAATCAAATTATTTTCCAGATAACCGGCCCGGATAAGTTCTTTGATTAAGGACAGGGGGAGATTTTCGGCGGAGACTTTAATCATCATCTTGCGCTGCAGAATCCTGAAAATCGCCGACTTTCTCAACAAATTATCCTCCTTATATTCTATGGCGTTCCTGATTTTTTCGTAAATGCCGGCCACCTTGCTGACAAAATCGTCAACCTGAACCCTAGAGAGCTCTTCGCCGCCGTAAAAATCCTTAAGATTGGAATCCTTAAGATCGGCTATCAGTCTTTGAATTTTGGAAGAATACATTTACTGCTCGTTTATGGAAATCAAATCCACCCTAAAAATCAAGGTGGCGCCGGGCGGAATGTTGCCGAAACCGTCGGAACCGTAAGCCAGCCCGGCCGGAATAACTAGCTGTCTTTTTTCACCCTCTTTCATCCCCAGAACGCCCAAATCCCAGCCTTTGATTACTTCGCCTTCGCCGACGGTAAAAGTAAAGGGCACGCCCCGGTCCAGGCTGGAATCAAACTTAGTGCCGTCTGCCAATAAACCGGTGTAATGGACGGTAATGTTGTCGCCCTCAACCACTTCCCGCTCGCCGCTGCCGGCTTTAAGGGTTTCTATTTTTAAATCGTCGGCCGCTTCTTGGGTGCCGGTGGCGTTAAGAGACACTAATTCAACTTCAAAAAACAAATTGGCATTGGGCGGAATGACTCCGGCAACGCCCTCGCTGCCGTAGCCCAGCTCTGGCGGAATGGACAACTGCCTGATTTCTCCGACCTTCATGCCGACCACGCCCCGTTCAAAACCGGAAATCAGTTCATTAGCCCCGACCGTAAAAATAATCGGCTCGTTCCTCTTGTAGCTGGAATCAAATTCGGTGCCGTCTGCCAGGGTACCGGCATAATTGACGCTTACAATATCGCCAAGTTTAACCGCCTCCTCGCCGGACCCTTCCCGAATGACGTTGGCGGCGTATTCAACCGGCTCAAAAGTCTGCGGCATTTGGTTTGTTTCGGCCGCCTGTTGCTCCTGATTATCAAGGTAATTCAGGACAAAAATCAGGGCCACTAAAATTATTAAAACGACTATTAAGCCAATGATGACTTTTTTCATATTTTACGCTCCCTTTAATTATATTTAATTTACCCAAGCGCCAATCCCGCTTAGGCGGGATGGTGCCTGGATTTACCTTATATTTTACTCTATTGACCCAAAAAGGCAAATAAAAAAAATCGCCGGCAGAAGCTGATGATTTTTTTATGGCCCGCCTGGCAAATTATTTTAACGCATCCCAAATCTGTTCTTCTTCAAAACCCCATTCCATCATCTTTTTAAAAATTTTTATATTGATAAATTTATGCAGTTTGTGTTGGATGGTATATTTAGCTTGCGTGCTTGGATGTTTTACCAAAACATGACTGCCATTGCCGGAATCACCCTCAACTGTCAACCCAAGTTTTCTGCACGCTTTTATCCATTGTGATTGCGTAATATCGGAAAAACTGTGGCTAGACATAAACGCGTTGCTTCAGAGTTACCGGCTCGTTGTCCGTATGTAAAACAGCGTCATTACAAAGATGCGGCGGAATGCTAAAATAAGTAAAAATAGCATCTCTAATTATTGACGCAATCTCTTTTGTGTCTTTTCCGCCAGTTATAATACCATCCAAATTTATCGCTTCAGCGGACCAAGAGCCGTCCGGATATTGTTCAATTTTAAATTCAATCCCTCCGCCCAAACGTTGGATTTCTCTTTTCATGGCCTGGATTCGCTCATCGGCCGTTTCGTTAAAATCATAACCCCATTGGCGTAATTGTTTAGCGGCTAGATAGATTGTTTTATTCAGAAAACGCATAAAATCAGGCATTATTAATATGCTTGAATAATAATACCAATTAAATTAAAAGTCAATAAAAGTTTAATTTTTTGCAGTGTTTATAATATTTTACTCCCCGGCCTTTAATGAGGAAGTTGCTTTTATCCAGCCTGGACAATTAATAAATACCGTGATATTAAATTCTTTTCCACAATGAAAGGTGAGCCAAGAGAAGATTAAGCAAATAAATATAAATAAAAATACCGCTGAATTTAGCGGTTTTTTTGTATGCTTGCCTTCAGCTTATGAATTAGCCGAATAGGGCTGACGCCCCACAAGCACATTTATATAATAACACGTCTACCAACAAAGTCAATAAGCGTGGCTCGGGGATAGGGATTGGAACCCGTCGTCCCGACGTTTGCTAAAGCAAAGTCGGGACTCCCCCGAAACCTTGCGGTTTCGGAGCTTCCACACCGGGGAAACTCCCGTTTCCCCGACCCCTTTCCCGGGTTCGAATCCCTAAACGCTCTTCTTGAAAAAAAACAAAAAGCCACTAACAAACGTTAATGGTTTTTATTGGCTCTCCGTAGTGGACGATATTATAACAGATTTCAAGCAGTTGAAAAGCTATTGTTATATACCAAAATTATAATACTCTAGTCTTACTTATACTTAATATCAACTTTAACTTCAAAAGAATTTAAACATTTCTTATAAATTTTACTTCCTTTAGGGGATGTTTCATTACCAAAACAAGATTCACATTTCTCGCAATGCTCCGTCTTATTAATTGCCATCTCATGAATAATATCGGCTATTCTTAATCCTCCTTTAAAACAAAGCTTATTACTACAATCAATAAATTCTGCTGGTGGAAAGTCTAGAGTATATGTTCCTTTTTCATTCCATTCGCCTACCCCCTTACCACTTTCTATAATCTCTATATTTAACTCTTGTATTTCTGGAAACGCTTCCTTAAAAGTAACTTTTTTACCAATACCTTCACCTTCATTAAAAAAATCGAGAGCACTTTTTCTAATATCACTTTTTCTCATATTGTTATAGGAATTCATAATAGTGAGCTGAAATTACTTAGAGTTTATTAAACTCCTCAATAATTTTATCCAATTCATCTTGATTATCAAAATTAAAAGTCTTAATAAATCTTCTTAAAATTCTTAACATATATTCCATAGTACAAGCTAAAGATTGGATTATAAAATTATCACTTGGGCCACAATTCATTTGCAATCCTTCTCCTATTTGTAAAACCATTGAGTTAGCCGTATTGGACGCACTATGGGTAAAATGACTCCCTAACCAGTAAACTATATCATAGTGGAATTCTAAATCTTCTTTTAAATCGTAAACAATTTTTTTTATTGACTAGTTTTTGATATTTATTTTTATCTCCTGGGTATTTTTTAATTTTATCTAATCCTTGCAAACTAATTAGAGTATTATATTCTAAATATTCACTCGCTAATTCATTTCTTTGTTTGGAATCTCCTTTAGAAATATATTCAATATATAAAACATTTTCAAATAATGACCTAACTAATATATTAGCATCCTCGCCATATCCTAAACCACATAGAATCCTTATTGCCCTAAAAGTTTTAGCTGATTTTCCAACCAAAAACCATATTACGGGTTGATAAAAATTATTACTAGTAAATTCAGGTTTATCTTCAATAAGTATTTTAAACATTGAATTCTCAACTTTATCCAATAGGTCAAACTCCTTTTTATATTGATTATATAAAAAAGTCCTTCTTTTCACTGAATCTTCTTCATTAATTACTAAATCCATAGCTGAATAATATCACAAACCAATAAAAACAGGGATACGCCCTGTTTTTTGTATTCTTATTATTGTGCTCTTTGAATAAATTCAAATGGAACCCACCCACTTCTCCCAATATTCTCCCCCTCTAAGATTCTTACTTGTCTAGAGAAAGTTTCCCTATCTATTACTAATACTTTCGTCCCTGTCTTAACAAAAAATATCTTATCATCCAATGCCATTTCGGCAATACCCATAGTATCATTAGCAACAGAAAGTTTGACCATCTCATCATAATATTCCTTAGTTATAGGTATTGCTATTTCTTCATTCTGACTCACTAATATGCCGTTTTCACCTACACCCGCACTATTATTTTGTACTTCGGTATTCGTCTGATTATTTATTTTTTGAGGTTCAGTATTAGGAGTACTACTGGAAGTAATTATAATAATTACAATAATTATTATAAATATTATTAAAAGACCACCGCAACCAGTTAATGATTTATGTCTCTTACCTGAGAGAGCAAAATTTTTTTCTTGAGACTTAACCTCATTTTTCTTTAAATCTTTATCTAAAATAGAACCACAGAATCGACACTTTAAGGCCTCATCCTGAATTTCCTCTGCGCAAAATGGACATGGTTTCATATTTTTTAAGTTTAATTATAACTTGTAATAATTCCGTTATTTTCGCCATAAAAACAAGAGGGAGTGTAGTCCCACCAGCACCATTGCCAGCTCGTGCCGTAGCCATAGTTTGAAGGATTCGCTGAATTAGGGGTTCCGCGTTCCGCTTTAAGCATATCTATAGTCATGCCTATCCAATACTTATTATCAGCTATATTTTGGCATTCCTCTTTGGTCCATAGAGGATGCGCCTTGCACAATTTACCCGCTTTTGTTCTTTCATAAGCTGCTTGTTCTGCTTTGGCTTGTGCCTCGGCCTCAGCTTGAGCTTTAGCTTGAGCTTCCAAAGCGGCTTGCTTTTGCGCCTCAATTTTTGCCCTTTCTTCTTCGGTTAAAATTCTTTTGATGGTAATTGACTTACTGGCTGTTTTCTTATGATTAACCCCATTAAAGTTAAAAATATTATTCTCATCACTTAATTTAGCCTGATAAACAAATCGGCCTTCATTTAGATTTAATCCTACTGATGATTGACCATTATTATCTAAAACAGATAAAGAAGAATTTTTTGGTTTAATTTCACCTTTGATTTCGATAGTTTGAGCTTGTGTTAAAAAGTTATCTTCTGGTTCAGTTATTTTAATTATTGGCGTTCTACCCTGATAGGCTAAAATGCTTAATAACGGTATCCAAAATAAGGCCAGCGCGATGCTAATAACTATCCTTTTCTTTTTATCAAGTTTAAGTTGTTTCCAAATATACCAGAACAAAAATACAGGAACGCCTATTTTCCAATAATAAATTCCAGCTAAAATAAAACAGGGATAAACAATAATTTTAATCCATAAGGCAACAGGGTCTATTGTGGGCTTTTTCTTAATAACTTCCTTTGTTAAATCAAGCTTGCAATGTTTACATTTAATAGCCTCTTCTTGAATTTCTTCGGCGCAAAATGGACATTTTTTCATAAATTTTTATTTCATAATTAAAAACTTTATATATTAAATTGTTCTATTTTTTCCACCCATCCATATCTTCAACTTTTTTGGGTTTACCAGAAGCAGCATCAACAATACAAAGAAGATGAAGTATTAATCCAGGAAAAACAAATAGCGCATATCCACCTGTAATTAAAATAAGCAATAATAATCCCCTTCCAACTTGGCCTTTATACATCTGGCCAGCCCCTGGTATTATTAAGCTCAATACTGCTGCCACACCAGGACTCCATTTTTTTTCATTATATATTATTGGTTTATTTTGCTGTTCTCTAGCCAATCTAAGATTAGAATCTAATATTTCACCACAATACTTACATTTAATTGCTTCGTCTAAAATCTGTTCGGCACAATAAGGGCATTTTTTCATAGATTTATTTGGTTAATAATTTAGAATTTACTAAAAACTAAATAAATTGTACTTTTATATCATAGCACAATAATAACTCAAAACAAGGCATTTAACCTTGTTTCTGCAAACTGGCTCGGGGATAGGGATTGGAACCCGTCGTCCCGACGTTTGCTAAAGCAAAGTCGGGACTCCCCCGAAACCTTGCGGTTTCGGAGCTTCCACACCGGGGAA
>Ga0208373_1002014_pt1 | contig 24185 bp, 25 predicted proteins | sample RifOxyC2_FD_184036 | JGI IMG/M metagenome (GOLD analysis project Ga0208373, IMG submission 184036) | Soil microbial communities from Rifle, Colorado - Rifle Oxygen_injection C2 (SPAdes) | ecosystem: Environmental > Terrestrial > Deep subsurface > Rock core/Sediment | place: Rifle, Colorado... | reverse complement strand
TTCTGGATAAAACCGGTCCTTCGATTTACGATGATCACGTTCCGTTAATCGCAAAAGGAATTCCGGCGATTGATATCATTGATTTTGATTATCCTTTTTGGCATACTTTGAACGATACGCCTGATAAATGTTCTCCCGTCAGCCTTAAACAGGTGGGCGATTTGCTGACAGCATTGATATATGAGCGATAAAAAACCCTTTCGAAAAAGGTTGAAAAACAACGTTATTTACCTCCTGCTTCTCGGGCTGATGCAGGGGGTGAAAGTGTTGCCGCGCCCGTTATCGCTTTTACTGGCCCGGGGGCTGGCTTTTGCCGGTTACTGGCTGGCTTCCGGCGAACGCCAAAAAATACACGCCAACCTGGCGCTGGCCTACAACGGCCGGTTGACGGAAAATCAGCGCCACGACATCGGGAAACGGGCGTTCCGGAACATTGCGCAGAATCTCGTTGACGCCCTGCTGATGAACCGCCTATTACGGAAATATCCGGAAACAATCATGACGCTCGAGGGCCAGGAACACGTTTCCGCCGCCATGGCCAAAAAAAAAGGGGTGATTTTCCTGACCGCCCATACCGGCTGCTTCGAAATGCTGTCAATGCGTTTTTCGATGCTGGGGTTTCCGATGATCGTGTTGGGTGCAAAAATATACGATCCCCGCCTTAACGATATTATCGTCGCAAACCGTAAAAGCAACAATATCGCCTATGTGGAACGCGGACAGGGGCTAAAGGACATCTACCGCGTGCTGATGAACGGAGGCGGTTTCGGAGTATTATGCGATCTCGACACCCGTGTTGAAAGTCGTTTCATTGATTTTTTCGGGATACCGGCAAAAACCCCTTCCGGGCCGTTCCGACTGGGGGTCAAACGTGGAATTCCCCTGGTTCCCGTTTTCACCGTGCGCACCCGTGAAGGGTCTCAACGGGTGTCCATTTTCCCGGAATTGACGCTAACGGGAAACAATGAAGATGAAAAAATCACAAACGTCATGAAACAATATAATGATATTTTGGAAGCGCTTATTAATAACGACCCGAGTCAGTGGATTTGGATGCACGAACGATGGAAATCAAAACCTTAATTCTGATTGTCGCCTTTCTGCTGGGTGGCTGTTCCGGTAAAAAGCAGAAAATAAGCGAATTGGTTATTGACAGCGAACACCTACCCGTCCAGGAGTTTATGGATCAGACGACCATGTCGCTGACCGAAAAAAACAAGAAACTTTGGACCTTGAAAACGAAACATCTGATCAAATACCGGAAAGATGGCCATATTTATATGGCACCCGTAAACATTACTTATTTTACTTCCCAGGGAGAGTCCCTTCTCTCTTCGGATTCCGGTCACGTTTCCAACGCTTTTGATACCCTGATCGCCACCGGCAATGTCAAAATCGTGACGTACGATAAAAAACAGGTTGTGACAACTTATATTGCATGGCATAAAAAGAGCAATAAGGTCTTCTCGGATCGTTTTGTGGAAATGACAACCAGCGAAGGCGACGTTTATACCGGAACGGGGTTTACCGCAAATACGGATTTGTCGGAATGGCGGATTTTAAAGAACGTAAAAGCCAAAATTCATAATATCAACGCTAAAATCAATTAATCTTTCCCTGTTTCGCACACTATATTTTGTGTTCAGGGTCGCTTCTAAACGCTATTTGTAGCGCTTTACCCGGACTTTTTAAATATTACCTCTCTGTTACACTGCCATGACACAAAAAAATCAGAGATTGCTTATATTATTCGCGTACTAAAGACGAAAGGAGTTATTATGGGTGCTGCAACGCGTTTCAGAAATGATCAGGATTTCGTGAACCAATATCTGAAGGAAATACGCCCGTATCCAAAACTTGAGCGTGAAGAAGAAAGAGCGCTTCTTCATCGTTTTAAAAACACACAGGATAAACCGGCTCTGGATAAGCTGATTACCTCCAATCTCCGTTTCGTCGTAAGTGTTTCCGTTAAATACCAAAACCAGGGACTTTCAATGCCCGAACTTATCAACGAAGGAAATCTCGGCCTTATTGAGGCCATCCATCGTTTCAAACCATCCGACTATTCCGTTAAATTTATTTCTTATGCGGTCTGGTGGATTCGCCAGTCCATCATCAAGGCATTATATGAAAAATCGAGGTTGGTCCGTGTTTCCGCAGAAAAAGAATCAAAATTGAAACGCGTCAACCGGATGACGGAACGCTCTCTTCAGGAATTTGGACACATCGATTATGATTTTGTCGCTCGAAAATCGCAATCCGGCACCGCCGAGGTAGAGCAAATTCTTTCCTTGGGCAGTAATCGCGTTTCCATGGATGAACCCCTGGGTGACGATAATGATGCCAACATTTATGATTTAATCCCGGACGATCATACGGAAGCCCCGGATGATTTTCTGGACCGCGAAGGGCTGCATCGCAATGTGTCGGATATGATTGAATCTTTAAACGAGCAGGAAAAAAAAGTCGTACGCCATTATTTCGGCATTGATATGGAGACGGAGTTTAATCTTGAACAGATTGGCCGGAAACTGAGAATTTCAAAGGAACGGGTCCGTCAAATTAAAAAACGTGCTTTGGAGAAAATGAAAGCAAGTTATCCAAGCTACGAACTGGCGTATTGCGCATAGTTTTTATAAACCCCCTCTTTTTATTGGTAAAATTCCCCGCTAACCGTGCAGGGAATTTTTTTTTTATTTTATACCCACCACGCGGGAGTGGCGGAATTGGCAGACGCGCGAGACTTAGGATCTCGTGGGAAACCGTGGGGGTTCAAATCCCCCCTTCCGCATGTTTAGCTCTATTCCTGGCTTTCAAGAAGAAGTTTAATCTCTTTCTCCTTGCCGTCCCGGAACACCGTAAGCGACACCCGGTCCCCGGGAAGAAATTGATTGAACGCATCCGTAATGGTTTCCTCGTCGAGAGCCTCTTTATTGTTTACCTTGAGAATGATATCGCCGACTTTAAGGCCGGCTTTGGCGCCGGGGCTGTTTTTTTCAATCCGACTGACAATAACGCCATACGCGGAACGCAGGCCGAGACTGTGCGCTATAATCTGATTGATATCTTGAATTGAAATACCCGTGTAAAATGACCGGATTTTTCCAAACTGGATGATTTCCTTGAGCGTTTTCATGGCCCGGCCGGCCGGGATGGCAAACCCCATTCCGATGTTTCCCGTGCCGCTCGGGGAAATGATAAAGGTGTTGATTCCTATCAGCTCGCCCAGGCAGTTGATGAGCGCCCCGCCGCTGTTTCCCGGGTTAATTGCGGCATCTGTTTGAATCATGTTGTTGTATTTTATCCCGCTTTCACGGGTAAATTCCCGTCCCGCTGCGCTGATAACGCCTGTTGTGACAGTTGGCCGGTTATCGCGGATGAGCGCTCCGAAGGGGTTGCCGATGGCTATCGCCCACTCCCCGATATAAAGGCTGTCGTTTAGGCAAACCGAAATAGCAGGATAATCTTTCCCTTCAATTTTAATGATGGCGAGATCCGTATACGGATCCGCCCCCAATACCTGGGCGGCCGCCTTTCGTCCGTCAGCCAAATGGACTTCTATGGTTGTTGCGTTTTGGACGACGTGATAATTGGTGACAATATGGCCTTTGTCGGTCACAATGACTCCGGAGCCCATGGAGCGGTATTCGCTTACGGAAGGGGGAAAAAACTGCCGGAAAAACGGATCGTCGAAAAAAGGATTGTTCACGATGCGGATTTGGGTCACTCCGATAAAAACCACAGATGCGGACGCCTTTTGAACGGCCCGTACGATGGTGTTGTTGCGTTGGGGCGTGGTGGCAGAATCCGGAACATAGCTTACGGGCAAGACCCGTTCTGTCGTTGTTCGCTGTGAAATGGAACCTGCTGGAGACGGCGTTGAAATTAAATCATACTGCCGGCAGAAAAAATAACCGGCAACGAACGAAATAATAATGGCGCCGATAAAGGAAATAACGCGAAACATTGATGCCTTTATTTTCCGTTCCGGGTATCCACCATCATGGAGCAGTTCCCCTGAAAAACAGCCCCTTCATTGATGACCAAATCCTTTGTCCGGATGTCGCCCGTGATGGATGCGTTTTCCTCGAGTTCGATGCGTTCTTTCGCATTGAGATTCCCAACAACTTTTCCGCCGAGTTTCGTACTGATGACATCAATATCCGCTTCGATGACACCGCTATGTCCAACGATGAGATCGCCATCGATGAATATTTTTCCTTTAATGAATCCGTCAACACGGATGTCGTGGGAAACCTTTACGATGCCTTCGATGATGGTGCCCGCCCCAATGACCGTGTGAAGCCCCTTACCGTTGTTGCTGGTTTTTTCCGCCATAGTATAATCCTTTCGATACTTATTTTAATATAAACAACATTGGATCCATGCGTTTGCCGTTTTTAATGATTTCGAAATGGAGGTGAGGAGCTGTCGAACGTCCTGAATTGCCGACAAACGCAATGGTTTGACTGCGATCGACGAGATCGCCTTTTTTGACGATAAGACGTGAACAATGACCGTATCTGGAAATAAAACCATACCCGTGGTCTATTTCAATCAGGCTGCCGAAATCGCGCCTCCACCCCGAAAAGGTTACAATGCCGGGGCCCGCGGCGCGGATGGGAGAATCAAACGCTGCAGCGATGTCGATACCTAAATGATCTGTTTTCGCGCCAATGGCTGAGCTTACAAATCCCCGTGAAATCCACCCATCGACAGGAAGAAGATTCGGGGAAAATTCAAGAATTTTCTTTTGCTTGACAAGGTTGTCCTTTATGCCGGTAAGGCTTTGTTCCCTTTGTGCGCGGATGTTTTGAACAAAGACATCTATTTCTTTTTCAAAAAGATCTTCATTTTTATCGAAATCTGGTGAAGCGTTTCTTTTTTCCACCGGCAGTGTATCTTCTTTATAATTCATTGCAAGAATTTTTATTTTTTTTTCATTGAAGCGGATTTTGGCGATTTCACCGTATAATTCATCCATTTTATTTACTTTTTCCTTGAGGGCCTCGTTTTCATGAAAAAGATGGTTGACTACAAGAAATTTAGCTGATATTTGGGAATAATAAACAATAAAAACAACAAGAGAAACAATAAAGACAGAAAAAAGAATCAGCAAAAGACGAAGTATCCGAAATGATAATTTAACGCTGACGTTTGCGTTGTCGGCCCCGCGAATCAGAAGAATGGAAATGATATTATTTTTGGCTTTGGATTTCATTGTTTCCCAATAAGCGAGACGATTCGGTTCAAATCAGAAATGTCAAGAAATTGAATCAGGATTTTCCCGCGTGTCCCGCCCTGCCGGATGATGACTTTCGTGTTCAGGGTTTTGGAAAGACGGCTTTCAAGCTCCTCAAGATCAAACGATTTATCGTCCGGTTTATTATGCTGTGGAGTGGTTTCGTCTTTTTTATTCTGTATGATTTTTTCCACCTGGCGAACCGAAAGATTTTGAGAGATTATTTTTTTAAAAATTTCCGTCCTTTTTTCATCATCCGTGAGGGCCAGAAGCGCGCGGGCGTGACCACTGGAAATGTTTTTTTGCCGGAGCGCTTCTTTAATATCGTCGGGAAGTTTTAAAAGACGAAGCGTGTTTGATACAAAAGGCCTGCTTTTGCCCATGTCTTCGGCGATTTTATCGTGCGTGTAGGCGAAATGATTTATCAATTCGTTGTACCCAAGGGCGATTTCAAGATCGTTCAGATCGGTCCGAAGCTGATTTTCGATTAAAGAAAAAAGCTGCATCTCGCGATCCGAAACCTTTTCCCGGATAACGGCGGGAATCGTTGTCAGGCCGAGTTCTTTGACCGCGCGTAACCGCCGTTCACCGGAAACAATTTCAAAATGACCCTTTGATTTACGAAGAATAACCGGTTCTAACACACCGTGTTTTTGAATGGAATCCTTGAGCTCGTCCAATGATTCCGTATCAAAATCTTCGCGGGGTTGATAGGGATTGGCGGTAATTTCGGAAACCGGGATTTGATCCAGCGCGGGTCGGGATGTTTTTTCCGGAACGACATCTTCCTGAAGTTGAGTATCGACTGGAACGGAAATAAGGGCTTTAAGGCCGCGGTGAAGCGCTTGTCGGCTTTTCTTTTCCATCAGCTTTAATGATTTCCTCTGCTAGTTGAAAATAATTTTCGGATCCGGTTGAGACAATATCATATTCAAGAATCGGTTTGCCGGAACTCGGGGCTTCGCTTAATTTAACATTGCGAAAAACGACCGTTTGAAAAGTTTTTTCCTTGAAATATTCCTTCACCTCGCGAGAAACCTGTTTTGAAAGGTTGAGGCGGGAATCGTACATGGTCAGAAGAGCGCCTTCGATTTGAAGATTTTTATTAAGGGTTTTCTGGACGGTGCGAATGGTGTTGAGAAGCTCCGCCAGGCCCTCCAGGGCGTAAAACTCACATTGAATCGGAATGAGAACGGAATCGGCAGCCGCCATGGCGTTCAAGGTAAGAATGGAAAGCGAGGGTGGGCAATCAATAATGATATAGTCGTATCGATCGCGAACCTCCTGGAGCGCATCGCGGAGCCGGTATTCGCGGGCAATCATTTTGTAAAGCTCATACTCCAGACTGACAAGATCTTGATTCGACGGCATGACATGGATGAAATCATTGGCGCTGGAATATCCGGGCTTGCGAATGATTTTATCAAAAGAAACGGATTCCGGTGTTTCGTTACCCCCCTCCTCCCCTTTTAAGATGAAATCAAAAACGGAATATTCTATATCCCGCTTATCAATGCCCATACCGGTTGTCGCGTTTCCCTGAGAATCAAGATCAACTAAAAGGGTTTTTTTTTCAAGAACCGAAAGCGACGCAGCCAGATTAACGGCTGTCGTAGTTTTACCAACACCGCCTTTTTGATTGGAAATCGCTATGATTTTCGACATAAGTATATAATATAAAATAATGTATAACAGGAAAAAAAATAAATAGTTAAGACGTTTCTTTTACAAATGTTACCGTATATAAAACACGAACGAGCCCACTTGGCAACTTATGAACATGTTTGTCAACAATGTTGATAGCAATTCCGCATAAACTTTTCACTCCATCTAAGTCGTTGTCGCAAAAAACGTTATAAAAAAAATACTTGGCGTTGCTTTTAGCATATTTGATTGTTTTTTTAACAATTTCTTTTGGCGAGGAAAAACCACGGGCTATGATATAGTCAAAGAAATTGTAGTATGATAAATCTAAGTTTTCAATGTTTTTATTAAGAATAGTAACATTTTCAAGAAGAAGTTTTTTCTTTATTGAAGAAAGAAAAATTGTTTTTTTTTGATTGGATTCTACACAAAAAACATTTGTTTTTGGGCGACTGATTGCAATGGGTATCGATGGAAACCCATTGCCGCTGCCAACATCCAAAAGTGTTTTATTTGAAAAAATGTTTTCAATAAAAAAATATGATTCCGGTAAATGTTTAATAAAAAGTTCTTTTTCTGCTTTTTTTGAAACAAGATTTATTTTTTTGTTCCATAATAATAGTTCGGATAAAAAAAATGATTCTTTATCTTCGAATTGTTCTTGCTTCATTTTTTTAAAAAAACCATTAATATAAAAATGTCAGAGGGGTTGACGCCGGATATCCGTGAAGCCTGTCCAACTGTTTTTGGTTTGATTTTTGATAGTTTTTCAACGGCTTCATTGGAAAGGTTTTTTATGGTTGAAAAATCAAGATTTTCTGGAATATAGAATTCTTCGTGTTTGTTGAATTCTGAAACAAAAGCTTCCTGTTTTTTCAAATACCCTTCATACTTAATAAGCGTTTCTATTCTTTGAAGCTCTTCAACGGAATAGTCAAAAGAAAAAAATAAGCGTTCATTTAAAATATTAAAATTTATTTCTGGCCGTTTTAACAAAGAAAACATATTTGTGTTTTCAGAGAGGGGGCTTTTTTTTATTTCATTAAGAAAAGAATTTATTTTTTCTTTTTTAACGCGTATTTTTCTCATCTGTTGAACTCCGGCATAAATCCTTTTGATTCTCCAGTTTGTATTGATAAAATCTTTTTTATCAATAAGCCCCAGGTCATACCCTTTTTCAACTAAACGTTCGTCCGCGTTGTCCTGTCGAAGTAAAAGACGGAATTCTGACCTGGAAGTAAACATGCGATAAGGTTCATCGGTCCCTTTAAGAACAAGATCGTCAATTAATACACCGATATAGGCTTCTGAACGTTTTAATATAAAAGAGGGTTTGTCTAAAATTTTATGGGCAGCGTTAATGCCGGCGATAAGCCCCTGTGCCGCGGCTTCTTCATATCCGGAAGTTCCATTTACTTGACCCGCAAAAAATAGATTACCTATTATTTTCGATTCGAGATTGTTATGTAATTGAGTCGGTGGAAAAAAATCATATTCTATTGCGTAAGCCGGTTGGCTGATGATTGCGTCTTCAAGTCCGTGTATGGTTTTTAGGGCCAATAATTGTATTTCTTCTGGGAGACAGTTTGAAAAACCATTTAAATAAATGTTCGGATCGTTTAAACCTTCTGGTTCGATGAAAAGCTGATGGCTTTTCTTTTCCGGAAAAAATATAAGTTTCGTTTCCATGGATGGACAATATCTCGGACCGGTTGCTTTGATTTGACCGGAAGCCATGGGGGAGAGGTGGAAATTCTCACGGATTAAAAGATGTGTTTTTTCGTTGGTATGTGTTAAATAACAAGAGGCGAGGTTGAGGGGGTGTTGGGTTGAGAAGAAAGAAAAACATTGTGGTTTGTCGTCCCCGCACTGTTCCTGTAGCTCGCTGTAATTTATAGATTCTTTTTTTATTCGAGGAGGTGTTCCCGTTTTAAGGCGTTTTATTGTAATTCCATATTTATTAAGATTTTCAGAAAGCCCTATCGAGTTGTTTTCATTTATTCTTCCACAAGGAAACGTTTTTCCACCAATATGAATAATGCTGTTTAAAAATGTCCCGCTGGAGATAATAATGGCGTTACATGAAAATATATGTCCGCTGAGTGTTTTCACACCAGAAACCTTGTTTTTTGAAACAATAATATCAATAACATCGTCTTCTACAACAGTAATATTTTGAAGCTTGTTAATATACTTTGATATGTTTTCACAGTACATATTCTTGTCTATTTGTGCTCTGGGTCCCCAGACAGCGGGTCCCTTGCTTTTATTCAGCATTCTAAATTGAATTCCATATTTATCAGCAAACCTTCCCATAATACCACCAAGAGCGTCTATTTCTTTAACAATATGTCCTTTTGCTAATCCCCCAATAGCTGGGTTGCATGACATTTTACATAAAAAATTACGATTATGTGTAATCAATAAACAGTTTTTAGTTATTCTGTTTAAAACGTTTATTGATTCACATCCAGCATGACCGCCACCAATAACAATGACATTATAATTATTCATTTATGTTTCACGTGAAACAATCAACACCTAATTTAATATATTTATATTAAATACTAAATTAATAATATAAAGAATAAATAATAATCAAATGTTTATATCTACATATATTGTTATAAATCAATATGTTATAATATTAATATTTTGTTCATATCCTGAGAGGAACGTTAAGAATTTAATATTATTTGAACTTTTTTTTATTAAACTATGTTTCTAAGATAGATTTTGTTATTTGATAAACATCGGACTTAAGTCCGGAATCATTTTGAATTTGTTTTTCAATGTTATTATACCCATGAATTATTGTACTATGATCCTTTAATAGTATTTTTCCAATATTTTTCAATGAAGAATTTGTCAGCTTCCTGGACAAGTACATGGTAACCTGCCGGGGTATAATCAATTCTTTTTCACGACTGCCCTTTATAATTTTTTCCTTTGAAATTTTGTAATACACGGAAACCCGCTCCAAAATCTCTTCAATATAAACTTTTTTTTGTTCGCCTTCATTTTTTAGTTCAAGAATTTCAACGGCCTTTGTATAATCAATATCAACATTATACATCGAAGAATAAGCAAGCAGCTTTATCAGGTTTCCTTCCATTTCTCTTATATTCGTAGAAGTATTTTTTGCAATATACTCAACAACGGTGTCCGGTAAATTTAAATTATTCCTTTTTGCTTTTTTGTGTAATATTGCAATTTTTGTTTCCAGGTTCGGTGGTTGGATATCAACGGTCAAACCGCTTTGAAATCTTGAAATTAATCGCTCTTCCAGTCCATCTAATTCTCTTGGGTATTTATCAGACGTAATAACAATTTGTTTATTATTATGAAATAATTCATTAAAAATATGGAAAAAAACTTCCTGCGTTGCCTGTTTACCGGAAAGGAACTGAATATCGTCTATTAACAAAACATCACTTGTTTTATATATTTTATTAAAACCATCAGTATCTTTCATTTCAATATATTTTATATATTGTTCCATAAATTGAACAGCATTTATATAAACAATTTTTTTTTCTGGAAAAAGGCCAATGATAAAATTGCCGATTGCCTGTAAAAGATGTGTTTTTCCCAGTCCGCTTTTTCCATAAATAAACAGAGGATTAAATCGAGTTATACCGGGCGATTCCGATACAGCGACGGCAGCCGAATGTGCAAATTCATTACTTTGTCCGACAATAAAATTCTCGAAACTATAATCCTTGTTGAATGTTTTATTCCAGATTTGCGGAAAAGAGAGCTTGTTTTCAATAAGATGGGGCGATTCTATAATAACTTTTACATCTTTTCCAGTTACTTTTTTTATCACGGAAATAATTTTTTCACGATATTTATCTTCAATAAAATGGGCGTGAATATCTCCTTTACGCGTATGAAGGATAACCTCATTATCAGTAAAAGAAACCAGCCGCGTCGGCTCCAACCATGTCTTAAAGGATTCCTCGCGGACTGCCCGTTTCAATTCTGCCAGGCAGCCGGACCACAACTTATCCAGATTCATTATTTTCCTTCAATGAATGAGGTAAAATATATTATTTTGACCAACCTAATATATAACATCCATTTATCCCATTTATCGAGGAGTCAACAATGCGCCAACAAACCCTCTGCCGCACCTCAAACAAAAAGCGCAAAACCAAGCATGGGTACCGTACACGGATGAAAACAAAAAACGGCAGAAAAGTCCTGAAAAGCCGCCGCGCAAAAGGCCGAAAACGCCTGACGGTATCGGACGAAAAATAAACGCTTGAACGACGGTGTCATATTCCTGAAAACCGCGTGTGAACACCTTTCATTTTCCTGTTATCGGCAGGAAATAAAGACACCGATCCTGGTTTTTCACCTCAGTCGGAAGCAATTCAATGCCGTTGAACGGAATCGTATTAAACGGATTACCCGCGAATTTGTTCGCCGGCGCCCGGTTTTTTATTGGATAAAAACGAAAATTTTTGTTTTAAAGAAATTCAATCCGTATAAAGATAATTTTATTCAACCCGAAATGACGGCACTTCAAACAGCCCTTAATCATACGACCAAAGGGAATTCATGTTAAAATTGTTTTTTATTTGTTTCTTACAAGCCTATAAACTTTTCATTTCACCTTTTTTGCCCGCGGCCTGTATTTTTCAACCAACCTGCTCTGAATATGCCGCAATCGCAGTTGAAAAATATGGCATATTCCGAGGGGCTTATTATTCCGCACGGCGCCTTTTTCGGTGCCATCCGTTTCACCCGGGCGGGTACGACCCCGTTCCATAAAGGAGCTCCTTTTGGATAAAAATTTTATTGTCGCATTCTTATTGATTTTTGCAACATTTGTTTTTTTTAACAGCAATCTTTACAATGAAAAAATTCTCGGAAAAAAACAGCCGCTTCCGACCACGTCTCAGCATATTGAAAACACATCAAAACCCTCTCTTGCCCCGGATTCTATAATCACAACAGGACCCGCAATACAGCCATCAAATTCCGCCCAACAAACGCCCGGACCCGCTATAGATTCGGCAGCATCCCGTATTTTTTCCGATGAAGCCGATAGCGCAGCGCGCCGGATTACGGTTATTGGAAAATATTATACGGCGCAATTTTCTGCGCGCGGCGCCCTGGCCCAGTCCTGGGTGCTTTCCGAATATCACGATAGCAATCAAATGCCGCTCAACCTTCTGCCGGTCAATTCCGGAGGTCTTTTCAATCTCGAAATAAATCAAAAAACTTTGGATCGCGCGCTTTTTGATATAAATTTTCCCGGAGACACCCTCCGCCTTCGAAAAAGCGATTCCCTGGTGTTCCGGTATGCTGATTCGAACGGGTGGGTGGAGAAAACGTTTATTTTCGATCCGGAGTCCTATCAGGTTTTTATCCATATCCGAACCGGTGGCGTTACCTATCCCAACTATAAGCTGGGGTGGCTTGCCGGGATCGTTGAAACGGAAAAAGATTATTCCGGCCAATACGCCGACAAATCCGTAAGTATTTTCTATGGAGATGATGTCGACTACCCTGTCGATAAAGACGATTCTGTCAAAACGGTCGAAGGGCTAATGCGATGGGTCTCCCTCAAATCCAAATATTTCAGCGGCAACTTCATTCCTTCAACCCCCGGGAACTATGTGGTCACCTGCCGCAAGCTCCACAACATGAAGGAATCGAAAAATGATTTGAATTTTTCTCTCCAAATAGAGGGGAAACTCGAAAACAACGCCTGCAGCTACCAGGCCATTTTTTGTCCGAATAAATATTCTCTTCTTCGCAGCTTTGACATCAAGTTGGAAAAAATCCTTTTCAAAGGATATGCCTGGTTTTTCAAGGCGGACATTTGGTTTCCCCCGCTATGCGGATTGGTTTTATTTCTCCTGAATTTTTTCTACGGCCTGATTCCCAATTACGGCGTGGCCATCATCCTGCTGACCATCCTGAGCAAAATCGTCACCTTTCCGCTTACGCAAAAAAGCGCGAAAAGCATGGCTCGCATGAAAAGTTTTCAACCGAAAATCGAAGAGATTCGCGCAAAACTGAAAAACGACCCGGTGGCCATGAACAAGGCCATCATGAAATTCTATAAGGAAGAGGGAATCAATCCGCTCGGCGCCGGCGGGTGCCTGCCCATGATCCTTCAAATGCCCATTTTCATTGCGCTTTTCGTGGCGCTCCGGAAAGCCATCGAACTTCGCGGCGCCCCGTTCATGCTTTGGATAAGCGATTTATCAAGCCCGGAAGCCGTTTACATGCTGCCCGGGAAAATCCTCTTCTTTTACGGGCCGAATATTTCCATTCTCACGTTCATCATGGCGATAACCATGTATTTTCAGAGCAAACAAACGATGACCGATCCACGGCAAAAAGCCATGATTTATATCATGCCCGTCATGATGATTTTCATCCTCAACAGTATGCCCGCGGGCCTCAACCTTTACTGGTCGCTCAGCAATCTCCTGGGCATTATTCAAAACGCGATGATTAAACCGAGCCAATTCCAGGCGGCAAACAACAACAAACCCAAAAAAAAGGGGGGGTTCCTCAAACCGCTCTCTTACAATCAGATGGTGAAAAAAATAAGGGGAAAAGGGTAGGCAGGAATCTGAAGTATTAACAAATAAATGAAAGAAAAAGCGCACCGGTGTTTCCGGTGCGCTTTTGATTTATGTCTATTTCACGATTTCCAACAACTCGACTTCAAATAGTAAAACTGAATTCGGGGGAATTACAGGACTTGGACTGCGTTCGCCGTATCCCAGTGTTGCAGGAACGAACAGTCTGTACTTGCTGCCCACAGGCATCAGCTGGAGCGCTTCGGACCATCCGGGAATGACGCCGCCGACCATGAACTCCACAGGCTGGCCCCGGTCATAGGAGCTGTCAAACGGCTTGCCGTCAATCAGGGTGCCCTTATAATGCACCTTGACCTTGTCCGCGGCCGTGGGTTTAGGTCCGCTGCCTTGGCGCTCGGCGATATATTGGAGGCCGCTTGCGGTTACAACCACGCCCGGTTTTTTCTTGTTCTCCTCCAGAAAAAAATCGCCGCTCTTTTTTGCTTTTTCCGACTGTTCCACCTGGATGCGTTGAAACGATTCTTTTTTGATTTCCATGGCCTGCTGGGGGTTCAGCAACGGCGCCTTATCGTTCAGCACGTCTTCAATACCCCGGTAAAATGAAGGCAAATCGACTTCCCCTTTCAAATCCTTCAATGAATTGCCGATATCAATCCCAAGCGCATAGCTGAGACGATTGCCGGATGTTTTCAGTTCTCCCGAGGAGGTGCCGGATCCTTTTTTACACGAAATCCCCGTAAACGAAAAACTAAGCGCAAGAAACAGCACAAGAAACGATTTCATTTTTTCTCCTTTGATAAAGCAGGCTCGGATTCTCCCTCCAGCGTGTAGATGGCCAGCGTCAATTTTCCCTTTTCAATGGCATATTTCCGAACCGTTGTTTTACCCTGGTAATCCCAAACATAGGTGGTTGCTCCGTTATTTCCGGAGGTTACGATACGGAGTGAATTGTTCCATTCGAGGATGCCGCCGTCCGCGTGCGCTGCGGGCACAAGACTCAAGGTTTCCGATCGGGAATTGAAAAAGGCGATTTTGACAAGACAAACGAGCACCACCATCACCCCCAGGGTCCATGCCCATTTTTTTATTTCCACGATTCCTCCTTTTTTGGATTTTTCTTTTTTATTGTTGACAGGACGGATTCATATAGCGCGCGATAATCCTCCGCGATTTTTCCATCCACCAGCCGCGATTGTTCCTGCGAATATATTTTTTCCACGCGATAAACGGGCGCCCCTTCTTTGGATAACCGGCCCGAAGTATCCAGAAACGCGACATCACGCGGAAAAAACACGGGGGAGACGCCGGGAACAAACTGATCCGCGGTAAAATCAAGAATATACTCGACCGAATCCACGGGGATTACGACAAAAGTATGGTATTCCTTGAGAAACACCCCTTCGATACGATACGCAATAAGATTGAAATCGCCGAGAAGATTTAAAAGAACGGTTGAAACCGGAGCGCAAGCGCCCACGGTAAGCGGATCTATCGTCTTTTTTATCCGGTTTGCCAGAACCGTTCCCGGGCCTTCCATGAAACGGATAAAATCATCGCGACCGTTTGATTTTTTTTCAATGGGAAGAAACGCGCATGTTTGGGAGGGAATAAAGACGGATTCAAGATGCGTCCGCGTCGTCATGAGCTTGAAATTTTTAAAATAGCGGTTATCCGCCATTTTGGACCGCCGGCCTTCTTTGGTTTTTCCCTTAACGTTAAACAACCCGGTAACAAAAATATGATGTTCATACCCCTTGATTTTGCGGATTCGCACTCCTTTTTCAAGGGTCCAAATATAACTGAATCGTGGAGAGGAGGTAATCAGCGTGCTGTTGATCCGTACGGGTTTTGTCTTAAGGCCCGGGAAAACAAGACTGTCATAAACGTGGTAACCCTCAACATCCGGCAGAGAGTCCCAGGTGATTTCCAGGCTCTGTTCCGCGTAAACGACACGGAGATTTTCCGGTGCCGGGAGCGGCAGGGACGCCGCAAAAAGAAAAACCGGAAAAATAAGAGGAAGGCAAACTATTTTCAACAAGGCCACTCTCCCCGGAAGACCTCGAGACAGGGTCCGGTCATGTAAACCGGAGAAGTGTCATTTTCCCATTCCAGAACAAGCATTCCGCCAGACAGATGGTTCGCAAGCCGCCGTGATGTGCGCCCGGTCAGCACGCCGGCCACGCAAACCGCGGAAGCGCCGGTGCCGCAGGCGAGCGTTTCACCCGAGCCGCGTTCCCAGGTGCGCTGTCGGACCTCGTCCGGGGAAAGCACCTGCACAAATTCCACGTTAATACGGTGCGGAAACATCGGATGATTTTCAATACGGGGCCCGAACGTTTGCACCGGGAACGTTGTTACGTCATCCACATAAATAACGCAATGCGGATTCCCCACGCCAACAGCCGTGAACAAAAAAGAAGTGCCGTCGATATTGAGCGGCGCGAGGATAAGCCGGTCCGCGCCGGATGTCACCGGAATGGCGGACGGCACCAGAATGGGAACGCCCATGTTAACCCGGGCGCTTTGAACGCGTCCTTCCTGCAGGGTCACGGCGATTTCCTTGATGCCCGCGCCTGTTTCGATGCGAAGAACGGACTTCCGGCAAAGACCGCAATCATACACGTACTTTGCCACACATCGAATACCGTTCCCGCACATTTCAGACAGGCTTCCATCCGCGTTGTACATAATCATGCGGGCATCCGCCCGGTCCGATGGGGTGATAAGAATGAGGCCGTCCGCCCCCACGCCGAAATGGCGGTCCGACATCGCACGGGCAAGCGCGGATAAGTCACCAACGGGCTTATCTTCGAAGCAATTTATATATATATAATCGTTTCCGCACCCCTGCATTTTCGTAAAACGCATCATCACCATCCCGCAATCGTGTTATTGAGAATCATTTCGCTTATTTTACGGAGAGCATTTTCACGCCCCAGGGTTTCGGATTCGCTATCGCGGTTATAAACCCCGGTACCGACAAGCGTATTTTCAAAAAGCGTCTTGTTTTCCTTGATATCATAAAAATTCACCGCCACGGCGATGGTAACCTTGTACGTTGAAACGTTGCCGGACCTGTCATAATCGCCCGGATCGTTGCGGTAAGAAAGAATGTTCATGCGGAGTTCCGCATCGCCTCCGGAAGGCATGATGCGAAGCTGATTATTTGAAGCAAAAGCCCGGTCCAGGATGTCCCGCAGGGTTTCTTCCAGGCCAATTTGAGATGATGCGTTGTCAGGAATGGGAATAGAGACCGTACGGATATGAGAGGGGAGGGTGGACCCCGAAAAGGAATAACGGATGCAGGAAGCATTAAAAAACAGCAAAAAAACAATAAAAAGCGTTAAAAATCGCAACATAGAAACATAAAAGATAAATTAATTGATCTTCCAAAAAAATCCTTTTCTTTTCAACCCGGAATAGTTATATTATTGCACGCGGGTGCATTATGCTTTATCATCGTAGCTGGAATCAAATAACAGGAATATCATGCACGCGGGCGCAACACGAAAAACAGTAGCGAAAAGTGCCGGGGTCTCCGAATCCACAGTCTCGCGTGCCCTGAGCGGCTCTTCCCTTATTTCTGAAGAAACTCGATCAAAGGTTCAAAAAGCAGCGGAAAGCCTTTTTTATATACCCAACCAGCAGGCATCACTCCTCGCCAGGAAAAAAACATTTCGCCTCGGACTGGTTGTTCCTTATTATAAGTCCATTCCCACTTTTTCACGATCTTATTTTCCCGTGCTTTTGGACGGAACCGTTTCTTTTGCGGAAGAACGGGGTTATTCCGTCACCATCATCCTCGACAAACAAGGAGACCAATTCAAAAACCTGCCGCTTCTTGTCAAACGGAAGGAAATAGACGGTCTTCTGATTTCAATCCTTTGCAAGGAGGACCCCCGGATTCACGACCTCCTGCAGGAGAATATTCCTTTTGTGCTCGTCAATTCTGTGGTAGAAAATGCGTTCTGCGTTGACAACAACCCCGAACCCGGCATGCGGCTGGCGATTCACTATGCCCGGGAGATGGGTCATCAAAAAATCGGTTTTATCGCAGGCGACATGAATTATCACAATGCCGGAGAACGATTCTCGTTTTTCCGGAACCTGGCCGGCGAATTCGGGTTTGATTATACCATCGAAGAAGGAAATTTTTCCAAAACAAGTGGATATTACGCCGCCGGGAAACTGCTTCAGGCCGATCCGAGGCCCACGCTTATCATGACTTCCTCAGACCGCGAGGCGCTCGGCGTCCTGGAATACTGCCGCGATCATAAAATCAATATTCCTTCGGATATAAGCTTGATCGGTTTTGATAATCTTGATCCGGCCGGATATGTTTATCCCTCGCTTACCACAATCAATAACCCGATCCGCGGTGTCGCGGCCGAGGGCGCACGGCTTCTAATCGATATCATTGAAGGAAAAGAAAAGGAACCGCGGGTCGTCCGGCTCGATACTGGATTTGTCGTCCGGCAATCGTCTGGAAAAGCTCCGAACGAAAACCTTGTGAATAATACCAACCAATAAAGGGGAAAAACGCAATGACAAGAATAAAATGGATTTTCACCGCGCCCGCAAAAAAAACGAGAGGAAGCCGGGTACGCGCTTTTGGAACCGCGTTCCTTTAACACTTTTATTATGGAGAACCGATGAAAAAAGCACTCATGGTCTGGGGCGGCTGGAACGGCCACGAACCGAAACAATGTGCAGACATTTTTGCCCCATTCCTGCGGGAAAAGGGGTACGAAGTCGAAATATCCGATACACTTGATAGTTATCTGGATACGGACAGGATGTTGAAACTTGATCTCATCGTCCCGGTGTGGACCATGGGAACCATCACAAAGGAACAGGAAAAAGGACTGCTCAACGCGGTCCGTGCGGGTGTCGGCATTGCAGGATGGCACGGCGGCATGGGTGATTCTTTCCGTAATAACGTGGACTATCAGTTCATGGTGGGCGGGCAGTGGGTGGCGCACCCGGGCGGCGTGGTGCCCTACCGTGTAAACATCACAAATAATAAGGATCCCATTACCACGGGTCTTTCGGACTTTGACATGCTTTCCGAGCAGTATTATATGCACACAGACCCGTCGAACGAAGTGCTGGCCACCACCACTTACTCCGGTTCGCATGCGGGAATCGACTGGATCAAAGGGACGATCATGCCGGTCATCTGGAAACGGCGTTGGGGGAAAGGCCGCGTTTTTTATACCTCGCTCGGCCACGTGGCAAAAGATTTTGATGTTCCCGAAGCGCGCGAAATCGTGAAACGCGGCATGCTGTGGGCTTCCCGATAATCCCTATTCAATATCAAGGAGTCAGTACCTATGCGACCCTATCCGCTTTCAGTCCAGCTTTATTCGCTCCGTGAGGAATGCAAAAAAGACTTCATCGGCACCCTGAAAAAAGTGGCATCCTTCGGGTACCACGGTGTTGAATTCGCAGGCCTACACGGGCACAAACCCGCGGATATCCGCCGGATTATCAATGATCTGGGACTCAAGGCAACCTCCGTGCACGGTTCGATCCTCACGGCCGAAAACGTATCGCAGATTATCGACGAAGCCAAAATTCTCGGTTACACGCGCTACATCAGCGGGCCCAAGCCCGAATACATCGATTCCTATGAAAAAACCCTGAAAATCGCGGAAAGTTATGAAAAAAGCGCAAATCTCCTGAAAAAAGCGGGCCTGGCGTTCGGTGTGCATAACCATGAATGGGAATTCAACCGGGTGTTCAACGGAAAAACACCTCATGAAATTATTAGGGAAAAAGCACCGTCAGTTTTCTTCCAGCTCGATACTTACTGGATCAAAGTCGGTAATTCGGATCCTGCCGCAATCATCCGCAAAAGCACCGGCCACGTGCCGCTTCTCCACATCAAAGACGGCCTTCTCACCCAAGAGCGGGTCATGACCGCGGTAGGTGCCGGAAAAATGGACTGGGCACCAATTATGGATGCTGCTGACGCTTCCGGCGTTGAATGGCTGGTTGTTGAGCTGGACGCCTGCAAGACGGAAATGGCGCGGGCGGTCAAAGAAAGCCGGGACTGGCTTGTGTCAAAAGGGTACGCGAAACCCTGAAGTCCCCTCTCCCAAAAAGAGAAGGAAAGAGAATCGCCAAAAACAGAAAACAAAATAAAGGAGAAACAGATGGGAAAAGGCATTTTAAACGTCGGGATCGTCGGCTGCGGAAATATTTCAGCCATTTATCTGACCAACCTGGGGAAAAGCAAAGCGGTGCGCGTCACGGCCGTGGCGGATCTTGTACGCGCAAAGGCTGAAGAGCAGGCTAAGAAGTATTCAGTCCCCTCGGTCCTGGAAGTGAAGGAACTCCTCCGCAGCCCGGACATCGACATTATTCTCAACCTCACCATCCCGGCCGCGCATGGGAAAATCACGCTGGACGCGCTGAAAAACGGAAAACATGTTTATAACGAAAAACCTCTTTCCATTGACCTCGCCGAAGCGCGCGCCATCGTTGCGCTCGCAAAAAAGAAAAAACTGCGCGTGGGTTGCGCTCCGGACACCTTTCTCGGCGGCGGCTGGCAGCGCGGCCGTAAAATCGTGGACAGCGGGGAACTCGGCCGCATTGTGGGCGGCACGGGTTTCATGATCTACCATGGTCCTGAAAGTTGGCACCCCTCACCCGAATTCTTCTTCAAGAAAGGGGCGGGGCCGCTATTTGACATGGGGCCTTATTACATCACCGCACTTGTCTCGCTCCTCGGGCCCGTGGCATCGGTGCAGGCGGAAACAAAAATCACACACCGCATACGCACCATCACCAGCAAACCGCTTTACGGTAAAAAAGTGAAAGTGGACGTGCCCACGCACGTTTGCGCACTCCTGACATTCGCCTCCGGTCCGGTAATTACGCTGACCACCAGCTTTGACGCCCATAGTGCCGCGCTTCCCAATCTGGAACTCTTCGGCGACAAAGCCAACTTGCGGCTGCCCGATCCCAACCAGTTCACCGGCGCGCTCACCCGGACGGACAATATGGTGGAACACAAAATCAACCGCATGGCCGAACCTTTCCAGCAGAACAGCCGCGGCCTCGGTCTTGTCGATATGGCCGTGGCGTTCAAAAAAAGACGGCCGCACCGGGCGAGCGGCGATCTTGCACTGCACGTGCTCGAAACCATGCATGCCATTCTCAACGCCGGCGCAAGCGGAAACCGCGTCCGCATCGGTTCTACCGTATCGCGGCCCGAACCGCTGCCTGCCGAGGCGACAGGCTGGTTTAACTGAGTTCTTATTTTACCGTTACGGGAAATGCTAAAATTAAAGGAACCCACCATGCCGCAAATCAAAGGCCCCGCCATCTTCCTCGCCCAATTCCTCGGCGATGTGCCACCGTTCAACACCCTGGAGAATATTACAGCCTGGGCCAAGGCCCTCGGTTTCCTTGGCGTGCAGCTTCCCACATGGGACAGCCGCGCCGTTGATCTCGATACGGCCGCAGCGTCCAAGGCCTACTGTGATGATCTAAAAGCACGCTGCAACGGGCTTGCCATCACCGAACTTTCCACGCACTTGCAAGGACAGCTTGTGGCCGTGCATCCCGCCTATGACGCGCTTTTTGACGGCTTCGCCCATCCGTCGGTTCGCAGCAACCCGAAAATGCGCATGGCCTGGGCCGTGGAACAGGTGAAAAAAGCGATTCAAGCTTCGGCCAACCTCGGCCTTACCGCCATCCCCACCTTCAGTGGCGCCCTTCTCTGGCCCTTCCTGTATCCCTGGCCGCAACGGCCGGCCGGCCTTGTGGAACAAGGGTTCACAGAGCTGGCGAAGCGCTGGAAGCCCATTCTTGACTTTGCGGACAAGCACGGCGTGGATCTGGCGTATGAAATCCATCCGGGCGAGGATTTGCATGACGGTGCGACCTATGAGCGTTTTCTTGAGGCCACCGGGAACCATCCGCGCGCCTGTCTGCTCTATGATCCATCGCATTTTGTCCTCCAGTGCCTCGATTACATCGAGTACATCCGGATCTACGGAAAACGCATCAAAGCCTTTCACGTCAAAGACGCGGAATTCCGTCCCAACGGCCGGACAGGCGTCTACGGCGGGTACCTGGACTGGAAAACACGCGCGGGCCACTTCCGCAGCGTGGGCGACGGGCAGGTGGATTTCAAGCAGGTTTTCACCCGGCTCACCGAAACGGGCTACAACGGATGGGCCGTGCTCGAATGGGAGTGCTGCGTTAAAGACGGGGCACAAGGCGCGAAAGAAGGAGCGGAGTTCATCAAAGCCATGCTCATCGACACGCCGAAAAAAGCATTTGACGATTTCGCGACAACCGGGATGGATGAAACGCTGAATAAGAAAGTGCTGGGGTTATAAAAGTCGTGAGTCGTGAGCTTTCAGGATGCACGAATGGGCTGTGAGCCGGAAGCGTATCCGGCTTACGGCTTCATTCATGAAAGGAGTATGACACATGGATAACCGCAAACTTCGCGCCGGTATCGTAGGCGGGGGCAGGGGTGCATTCATCGGGACCGTGCATCGGATCGCGGCGCAGTTCGATAACGAGGCCGAAATCATCTCCGGTGCGCTTTCGAGCGATCCCGGAAAGGCCGCGTCATCGGCCCGGGACTGGTATTTAAAACGCTCCTACGCGTCATTTGGAAAAATGGCGGAGGAGGAAAGCCGGCGCGCGGACGGAATCGACTTCGTCATCATCGCCACGCCCAACCATTTGCATTACCCGATCATCCGGGCGTTCGCGGAAAAAGGGATCCATATCGTATGCGACAAACCCGTGGCATTCAATGTCAAAGAAGCCGAAGCCATCCTTTCACTTGTGCGAAAAAAGAAAATTGTGTTTGCACTCACGCATAATTACACGGGCTATCCGCTTGTACGTGAGGCGCGCGACATCGTGCGCTCGGGCCGAATCGGCGAAGTACGGAAGGTCCTTGTCGAATATATCCAGGACTGGCTCCTCCAGCCCATCGAAAAAACAGGGCAGAAACAGGCGGCATGGCGCACGGACCCCAAACGCGCCGGGGCTTCGTGCTGCGTGGGTGACATCGGTACGCACGGGGAAAACCTGTTGGAATTCATCACAGGGCTTAAAATAAAAGCACTGTGCGCCGATCTTACCTCATTTGTTCCAGGACGCAGACTCGAAGACGACGCCAATGTCCTTCTCCGGCTGGAAAACGGCGCAAAAGGCCTGCTGACCTGCTCGCAAATCGCGGCCGGGGAGGAGAACGGGCTCTCCATCCGCATCTACGGGACAAAAGCGGGGCTCGAATGGCGGCAGATGGAACCCAATTATCTGTATCTCAAATGGCCGGGTTCTCCCATCCAGACGCTGCGACCCGGCAAACCCTACCTTTCAAAAAACGCGCTTGAGGCCGGGCGCATTCCTTCAGGCCATCCCGAGGCGTTTCTTGAAGCCTTTGCCAATATTTACAAAGGAGCCATCGCGGATATCCGGAACGCGAAAAAGGGAAAAGCACTCCGGAAGAATTACCCGGGGGCGGAAGACGGACTGCGCGGCATGCGCTTTATAGAAGCGTGCGTCAAAAGCTCGAAACAGGGGGCAAAATGGGTCAACCTCACCCCCCGTTCCCGCTTGAAGGGGAGGGGTGTTAAGTTATAAAGCCGCTTATTTTTTTATATAAGCATTCAGGCCAAGAGTAACAGGCTTGCCATTCACCTGCGCGGCGGTGACGATATTGCCATGTGTGCTGGCCACCACCAGGGTTTTGCCAGAAGCCGAAGGCGTGGGCGTTTCCAAATCCATTTCAATGCAGAGTTTGTTGTCTTTAATAGCAACAGTCATAGCCATGTGCGCTCCTTACGGATTAAAGTGGGTTCTTACGGACTTCGGATAAAATAGACAATGAAGAAACGGAAGGGAAATAAAAAAAAGGTGCGGAACCGGTGGAATTCTGTTATTTTATGGACAGGAGAAACATTATGGAAGAGAATCCGTTTTTAGCACAAGACGACAAGGGCTGGGGTATCGCTGTTTCGTCGAGCGATAATTACACCCCTGTCTGCCTGGCCAATGGTCGTCTCGGCTTCACATTTACCGCGGATCCGTTTAAAATTCAAAGCGTGCTGTGCAACGGGGTCTATGACAAAGACGGCGAACGCAGCGTTCCCCGGATTCTGGAAACCGTCGGGTTTGCGGGGCTTGAATTTCTTTTCGACGAAAAACCCATTGACCCGGCCCATGTTTTGGACTGGAAGCAGATTCTTGACATGAAAGAGGCCTCGCTGACCACATTTTTCGCCGTCAAACAAAAAGCCCGCTTCACCTGCACCGCGTATGCGCTTCGGCAATTGCCCTATTGCGGACTCCTCCATGTCAGCATCGTGCCCGATGAAGACGCCATTCTGACCGTCCGGAACCACATGACCGTGCCCGAAACGGTCAAAAACGAAAGCTTCACCTTCGAAACCCGCGTGGATGGAGAGCTGCGAATCCCCCTTCAGCAGACGATAGCGAAAAGCAAATCGGGCCGGTTTGACCTCGCGACAACCGCGATTTACCTTTTTGATCATGAAAAGCCCTCGATGTTCGGCTGCGGAACCAGCGAACACGACGAATATTTCAAAATGGTCCTTACCGCCGGAAAGCCCTTCAGTTTTTTTCTGGCCGGAGCCGTCTGCACCAGTGCCGATTTTCCGGATCCCAAGCACGAATCCGAACGCTTCTGCCTTGCCATGCTGTTCCGCGGCACCCGGGGCCTGCTGGACGAT
>Ga0208373_1002013_pt1 | contig 24192 bp, 21 predicted proteins | sample RifOxyC2_FD_184036 | JGI IMG/M metagenome (GOLD analysis project Ga0208373, IMG submission 184036) | Soil microbial communities from Rifle, Colorado - Rifle Oxygen_injection C2 (SPAdes) | ecosystem: Environmental > Terrestrial > Deep subsurface > Rock core/Sediment | place: Rifle, Colorado... | reverse complement strand
GTGAAGCTGCGCTTGCTCGCTTCACTCCTTGTGCTCCCGCTCGTCTTTTCTCGCTTTACGAGAAAAGACTCGCCCATCTAAAAAAAAGATCTTCAAAAAAAAGCTGGGGATTCAAATGTAAATTAGATAACTGCAGTGCTTTTGCTTCAGATAAATAAATCAGAAATTTTTTCAATGCATCTGTACTGATTTTTTCTGCCTGAATTTTTAGATCCGCTATTTTATCAGCATAAGTAATAAACTGCGTATTCGTTTTTAATTGCAGTTTAAAAATATCTAGGCACCAAGTATAAAAATAATCCAAAATAATTTCTGCTGGCAATGCTGAAAAAACTTGCGCTGCTTTTAAAACAGATAAATGTTCATCAGAAATATATTTAAAAAATTCGTCTCGAGTATGAATATAATTTTCATCCTGAAGCTGCAGCACTTTTAAAGGCGCACCGCAAGCCGCATGCAAAAATAATTTTGCTTCTTCTTCATCTGAAATATATTGAGCCAGCCATTGCAAAGTTTCAAAAGATTCATCTGCATAAAAATTAATTTTTTGGCAACGGCTTAAAATAGTTAATGGTAATTTTTCAGCTCGAGAACTCACCAACAAAAAAATAACATTGCCTAAAGGCTCTTCCAATGTTTTTAATAATGAGTTAAAAGATGCTGTATTCATGCTATCAGCAGGTTCGATCAATACAACCTGATAAGCAGAACATTTGGGTGTCTGCATTAAATCCGTAATTAACGTTCGAATTTGATCTATTTTAATATTGTTGTTTTCTTCCGACTGAATCGGAAAAAAATCAGGATGATTATTTGTTTCAAATAAATGACAATTTCTACAAACGCCGCAAGACTGATTTTCCCGGGGTGAACTGCATAAAATAAATTGTGAAAATTTTTTTGCAAATTGAAACTTCCCTAAACCTTTTATACCTGTTAACAGCAACGCATGCGGTAATTGATGCTGCAAAAATTGCCTTGATAATTTTTCCCATTGATTTTTTTGCCAAGGATAATAAATCATTTTCTACAGCACCTTTAACTTATCATGAAAAAATTATCCAGTATTTCTAAGATATTTTTTTTCACTTCATCTATTGTTTTATTTGCATCAATAATACGATAACGTTCCGGATATTGTGATGCGCGTTTTAGATACATAGCACGCACACGCTCAAAAAACTCTATTTTTTCCGATTCAATTCTATCTTCTTTGCCGCGTTTTTTGATACGCGATAAACCTAATTCAACTGGCACATCCATTAACAAAGTTAAATCAGGATGCAAACAATTCAGCACGTATTTTTCTAGACAAATTAAAAATTCTATTGGTAATTGTCGTCCGCCGCCCTGATAAGCAAAACTTGCATCAACAAATCGATCACACAAAACCCATTCGCCTTTTTGTAATGCCGGCAAAATCATTTGATGAATATTTTGTGAACGTCCTGCAAAAAATAATAGCACTTCTGCCTGCGCTGTTAATTTTTCTTGATGATGACGTAATACAATTTCTCGAATTTCTTCGGCAATTTCTGTACCGCCCGGTTCACGTGTTAAAATATAATGAATTTTTTTTGATTCAAACCACTCACGAATAAAATTCACCGCCGTGCTTTTCCCCGCACCTTCAATGCCTTCAATCGTAATAAATTTTCCATTGGTTTTCATTTTATTTTATCCACTAAGTTTAATTTAAAAATTTCTTAATTGCTTTCTGCTGCTCGGCATATGTATCCGAAAAAACATGCGTGCCGTCACCTTTGGCAACATAGTATAACGCTTTACTATGATCAGGATGAAGTGCTGCGCGAATCGAAGCTGCTCCCGGCATACTGATCGGCGTTGGCGGTAAACCATAATGCAGATATAAATTATACGGCGTGTTTTTTTTCAAATCTTTTTTTGTTAATTTCGTACCATAAGGATCATGCAGACCATAAATCACAGAAGCATCAATCTGTAAATGCATCCATTTTTTTAAACGCCGAACAATAACGCCTGCAATTTTTTCCCGTTCATTTGGCACTTTCGCTTCATTTTGAATTAAAGAAGCAACAATTAATGCTTGATAAGCATTTTTATACGGCAAATCTTTGGCTCGGTTTTCCCATGCTTGTTTTAAAATAAGCTGCGTTCGCTGATAAGCGCGCTGTAGAATATCAAAATCAGTCTCCTGCCAAGTAAATGCATAAGTGTCCGGGAAAAATAATCCTTCAGGATTTTGATAAGAACTTTTTAATTTTTGCATGATCTGCTTATCAGCATCATGTGTCAAAATATGTTGTAATGCTTTATCAGTATTCAGTGCATTTAAAAATTCATTGAATGTCCATCCTTCAATAAACTGAATTTTATGAACAATAATTTTTCCAGAAAGCATGTTGTGCATTAATTGTGCTGCCGTCATGCCCGGTTCAATAGCATATTCGCCTGCCTGTAACTTTGTATCCAAGCGATGAGCGCGACCGTACCACATAAAAAATAAGGGTTCTTGCAATATTTTTTTAACAACCAGCTGCTGTGTAATTTGTTTGAGTGAAGAACCGGGTTTTACTTGAATCGTAACAAACTTTCCATCAATCGGAATTAAAGGACGATAAACAAATTGATGATATGCCCATCCAAACCAAACAACAATGCACAAAACAATAATCAGTGCTAATAAAAAAACTTTTTGTTTGTCGGACAGCATAAAGCCTTCTCTATTTTAATCAACTGAACATGACCAGAAATTAATTGTAGCAAAATAGGGAAAAGAGGAAAGGGAAAAGGAAAAAGATTGGAATTAAGAACAGAGGTAAATCATCAAGAATTATAACTTTCGAAACAGCAATGTTCCATTCGTTCCGCCAAAACCAAACGAATTTGAAATAACGGTTTCAATTTTCATTCGTCGTGCCTGATGCGGCACAAAATCTAAGTCGCATCCTTCTTCCGGATGATCAAGATTAACTGTCGGCGGAGCAATTTGATCACGAATAGATAATACAGAAAAAATAGCTTCAACAGCGCCGGTTGCACCTAATAAATGTCCTGTCATGGATTTAGTAGAACTCACTGCCAATTGATATGCGTGATCAGCAAAAACTCTTTTTATCGCTCGCACTTCAATGGGATCAGCTAACGGTGTTGAAGTGCCATGTGCATTGATGTAATCAATTTGCTCAGCAGAAACATTCGCATCATTCAGCGTATTTTGCATGCAAAAAGCAGCGCCTTCGCCATCAGATGATGCAGCGGTAATATGATAAGCATCTGCACTCATACCAAAACCAGCTAATTCTGCATAAATTTTAGCGCCGCGTGCTTTAGCATGTTCGTATTCCTCTAACACCATAATACCTGCGCCTTCACCCATCACAAAACCATCACGATCTTTATCCCAAGGACGAGAAGCTTTTTCGGGTTCATCATTGCGCGTTGATAAGGCTTTGATTGAAGCAAAACCGCCAATAGATAATTTGGTCGTTGCCATTTCTGTCCCGCCAGCCACCATGATATCCGCATCGCCATACTGAATCGCTCTCATGGCTTGCCCAATATTATGCGTGCCGGTGGTACAAGCAGTCACTATCGACATATTGGGACCTTTGAGCTTATGACGAATAGAAATAAGTCCCGGCGCCATGTTAATGATGCCTCCGGCAATAAAGAAAGGTGAAATACGTCTGGGACCTGCCTCCACCATTTTGGCATAATTTTGTTCAATATAGGGAATACCGCCAATGCCTGCGCCTACGAAAACACCGGCACGATGTGCATTTTCATCTGTAATGGTTAAATTCGCATCACGAATAGCTTCCTGCGCTGCAACAGCGGCATACTGAACATGAACATCAAACTTGCGGATTTCTTTTGGGTCTAAAGCAACAGACGGATCAAAATTTTTAACAACAGAATAAATTCGCGAGCTTAAACCTTCCGGGTCAAAACGATCAATCTTAGTAATACCGTTTTTTCCTTTCAAAACGGCATCCCAAGTTTCTTGAGTATTAAGACCTAAGGGTGTAACCATCCCTACGCCTGTAACAACCACTCGTCTTTTGTACCCTTCGTCTTTTGATTTTCGGTTTTGTTGGGATCGTTGTTCGCAATAGTCATGTATCATATATACACTCCTATTACTCTCTTATCAAAGCCTCGCCGAGAAACCAAAATACTCGGGCCTATTGACAACAACCTCGAAATCTCATTCGACATGGGTATAAACAAGGTTTTAATTCCGATTATTCTTTTTCTTTGATATGGGCCTTGATGTAATCAATCGCCTGCTGAATGGTTGTAATTTTTTCTGCTTCTTCATCAGGAATTTCTGTGCCAAATTCTTCTTCCAAAGCCATTACTAATTCAACCGTATCTAAAGAGTCTGCGCCCAAGTCATCCACAAAGGATGCATCATTAGTCACATCTTCTTCTTTCACGCCGAGTTGTTCAACAACAATTTTCTTGACGCGTTCTTCAATAGTTGCCATGGTTAATTTCCCTCTAGTTGTTTAAAAAACCTAATTGTATTCAAAAGTCTTAAAGTTGCAAGTACTAATTTGTTTACGCTTATGCAAAAAAATATACAGCAAAAAAAGCACACGAATACTTTTATTTCTCAAAACCTGTTTTATACCCTTCGTCTTTTGATTTTCCGCTTTGTTGGCATCGTCATTCGCAACAGTCATGTATGACTTATACACTCCTGTTGCTCATTCCTCGCCGCCTCGCGGAGAAACCAAAATACTCGGGTCTATTTATGCCAACCCCGAAATCTCATTCGCGAGCGGTATAGAACCTGTTTAAAATCTCTACTATGTCGGACATAAACCGTTGATTTTCTGCGATCCGTTGCTCACATAGCCAATGTATGCTGCGCTACGGTTCTCGAAAATCAACGCTTTCTGTCTCGACCTAGCGAGATTTTAAACAGGTTCTTAGCCCATCAGCATGCCGCCATTCACATTCAAAGTTTCACCCGTTATATAATTTGCATCCGGCGATGCCAAGAAAGCAACGGCATTAGCAATGTCTTCAATCGTACCAATTCGCTGCATAGGAATCATTTTACAAAGCGCTTCACGTTGAGACTCAGTTAATTTCTGTGTCATGGCGGTATCAATAAAACCCGGCGCAACCAAGTTAACGGTAATACCATAAGTCGCTACTTCTAAAGCAACTGATTTACTAAACCCAATAATACCTGCTTTTGTTGCCGCATAATTAGATTGCCCAAAATTACCCATCAATCCAACCACAGAAGAAATGCTAATGACTCGCCCCCATTTCGCTTTCATCATGCCGCGGATACAAGCTTTTGTCATTTTAAAAACACCATTTAAATTCGTATTAATCACATCATTCCATTGATCAGGTTTCATGCGCATGAGCAAATTATCTTTGGTAATGCCGGCATTATTGACCAAAATAGCCGGCGCACCGAATTCATTTTGAATTTGTTCAATAACTTGTGCAATCTTTACCTCATCACAAACATTCAGCACAACGCCCATGCCTTTTATTTTTTCTTCAGTTAAATAGTGTTTAATCGTTTCCGCATCCTGCTCAACAATACCCGTACCAATGACGGTTGCACCCATTTTGCCTAATTTCATCGCAATAGCTCTGCCGATACCACGATCAGCACCTGTCACTAATGTAACTTTATTTTCTAAAGTAGATATCATTTTAATTCCTCCCATGCGGTTTTTAGCATATCGGGTGTTGCAGCGACATAAACAATTAATTCTTTATCAATGCGTTTGCTTAAGCCTGTAAGTACCTTTCCAGGGCCGCATTCTACGATAGCACGAATTGAATAGTTTTCAAATGCCTGCACAGTTTTCACCCATTGCACACAGCTGGTCATTTGTTGTACCAGCAATGTTTTAATTTCTTGCGGATTTTCGTGTGAAGCGGCATCCACATTATGGATCACAGGAATTTTTGGCTTTTTAATTTCAACTGAAGTTAATTCATTCGCTAATCGTTCTGCGGCAGACGTCATTAAATGACAATGTGCAGGCACACTGACAGGAATTATTTTAGCTATTTTTGCGCCTTTTTCTTTGGCTAATTGAACAACTGTTTCTACTGCTTTTGTTTGGCCTGCCACTACAATTTGCCCAATGGAATTATAATTTGCCGGACTAATCATGCCAAAAACAGAAGCTTCTTTACACAATTGTTCTATTGTATTTTCTTCCAGCCCTACAATAGCTGCCATGCCGCCTTCACCAGGTTTACAAGCTTCTTGCATATATTGCGCGCGTTTTGATACCAAAGATACAGCGTCTTCAAATGCTAATGCATCAGCACAAACTAAAGCAGCATATTCACCCAAACTGTGTCCTGCCATGACCTTTGGCATACTGCCATTTAATTCTTGCCAAAGACGAAACACAGCAACATCGGCTGTCAGCATAATAGGTTGTGTATAAAGAGTTTGATTGAGTTTTGCTTCATTGTGCTGAGTAATTGCCCAAAGATCCTCTTTTAACACTTGAGAAGCTTGCGTAAAAGTTTTTAATACGAGAGGATAAGCTTCAGCCAATTCTTTGAGCATGCCCAATGTTTGAGAACCTTGTCCAGGGAAAACAAAAGCATAAGACATAGAAACATCCTTTTAAAATCGGACAACTGCTGCGCCCCAGGAAAAACCTGCACCAAAAGCTTCTAATAATAAATTTTGCCCGCGTTTAATTTTCCCATTACGCACACCTTCATCTAAAGCTAACGGCACAGAAGCGGCTGACGTATTGCCATGCTCTTCAACGGTCACAATGACTTTATCCATATCTAATTTTAATTTGCGAGCGGTCGCTCTGATGATTCGAAAATTTGCTTGGTGCGGAACCAACCAATCTAATTCTTCTGGTCTTAGTCCGCTTTCTTCTAATGTTTTTGCGGCAATTTCACCTAGTTTAGTCACTGCAATTTTAAACACTTCACTGCCGTCCATGTGAATATAATCCGGCGCATGATGACCAAACACACCGCTTTCAGATTTTAATAAATTTTGATATTGGCCATCCGCATGAATTTTTGCTAGCAAAATTCCCGGCTCATCGCTGGCTTGCAAAATAACCGCGCCTGCTCCATCGCCAAATAATATACAGGTATCACGGTCAGTCCAATCTGTAATTTGCGTTAAAGCATCCACACCGATTACCAAAGCTGTGCGATAAGTTCCCGCGCGAATAAATTGATCAGCAACGGTCAATCCATAAATAAAACCTGCGCAGGCTGAATTTAAATCAAAAACTGGAATTTCTTTAGATGATAACCCTAGCTCATGCTGAACGCTGCAGGCTGTGTTTGGAAATAAACACAGCGGCGTAGTGGTTGCTACAATAATTAAATCAATTTCATCGGTTTTTATGCCGGCAGATTTAACAGCATTTCGCGCGGCATTCACTGCCATAAAAGGTGTCGTATCAGTTGAATCTTTAATAATGTGACGGCGTTTAATGCCAACGCGCTTCATGATCCATTCATCCGAAGTGTCTACCATTTTTTCTAATTCTTCATTGGTCAAAATGGCTTCTGGCACATAACTGCCTGTCCCTCGAATCTTTGAATAAATCGTCATGAATTTCTTCCCTCTAATGCAGCACCCACACGCTGACTGATTTTTTCCGGCACATTTTGCCTCGCTTCTTTAATTGCTTCTTCTATGGCATAACGAAAAGCAACATGATCGGCGCTGCCGTGACTTTTCACGACAATACCGTTTAGCCCTAATAAAACAGCGCCATTATGTCTTTTAGGATCTATGCGTTTCACTAAACGTCTTAAAATAGGATAAATTAAAAGCGCCATTAATTTTGTCAGAACATTTCGTTTGAATTCTTTTTTAGCATAAAAGCCAATTAATTTCGCAACACCTTCGACTGCTTTCAAAACTGCATTGCCGACAAAACCATCGCAAACTAACACATCTACTTTGCCGCTAAACATGTCATTGCCTTCAACATAACCTATATAATTAATAGACGAATTTTTTCCCAGCAATTCAGCCGCTTGTTTAACTTGTTCATTGCCTTTAATATCTTCTTCGCCCACATTTAATAAACCGACTTTAGGGTTTTCAATATTTCGTACAGACTGCGCTAGAATAGACCCCATCACGGCAAATTCATTTAAATTCTCTGGTTTAGAATCAACATTCGCGCCCAAATCTAAAACATAGGTAATTTTGCCCTCTTCTCGCGTTGGAAATGAACAAATAATAGCGGGACGGTCAATGCCGGGTAATGTTTTTAACACAAAACGCGCGGTTGCCATGAGTGCGCCCGTATTACCTGCACTGACACAAGCATGCGCTTGACCTTGTTTGACTAGATTAATAGCCACTCGCATCGAGGAATCTTTTTTACTACGTAATACCTGCGAAGGAGATTCATCCATGTTCACTTCTTCGGAAGCATGCTGAATCGTTAAGCGATCAGGATGTTTGACTTTATGTTTATGTAAAAACCGCTGAATTAATTTTTCTTTGCCCACTAAAATCAAATGAATATCAGGATGTTTTTTAAGAATAGTTAATGCAGCAGGCACTACGGCTCTTGGACCGTGGTCCCCTCCCATTGCATCCAATGCGATAATTTTCATCAAGGTTTATGACTCTTGCTCTTCTTTTCCAGAAGATTTAACAGCAACAACTTGACGGCCTTTATAATAACCGTCTGCTGTCACATGATGACGACGATGAACTTCACCTGTCGTAAGATCGGTAGATAACGCAGCGCTTTTCAAACCATCATGAGATCGGCGCATACCACGTCTTGATCGAGTTTTACGACTTTTTTGTACGGCCATAATGAACTCCTCTTAAACTCAACTTTTGAATAGGGGCGAATATTAGCTGGATAACCCAAACGTGTCAAATTTAACTTTAATTAAAAAAACTGGGTACAACTTATGTTATAATGAATGTTTAAAAAACATTGATGAGAAAAATGCCGAAAATCACACAAAGAATTATTGTCAGCAATCGATTGCCTTTTTCATTTGACAAAGCGAAAAAGAAATTGACGCCCGCCTCAGGCGGACTTGTTTCTGCCTTGCAAGGTAGTAAATTAAATCAACATTACGTTTGGATCGGCGCAGCGCCGAATGACTTAGATCAAAATACTTGGACTCAATTACAAAAAAAATTGCCAGACAGTACTCGTTTTATTCCTGTTTTTTTAGATGAAGCTTTATATGCTAATTATTATGACGGATTTTCTAACAATGTTCTCTGGCCATTGTTCCACTATGATGCCGAGCTGATTAAATTTATACCCAAAGCTTGGGAAGCTTATCAAATCGTCAATCAACAATTTGCAGAAACTATTTTATCTATTGCGCAGCCAAATGATTTGATCTGGATACACGATTTTCATTTGATGTTATTGCCGGCTTTAATTAAAAATAAAAAACCTGATTTAAAAGTTGGTTTCTTTCTGCATATTCCTTTCCCAGAACCCACTATTTTTCAAAAGCTGCCCATGCATCGTGAATTATTAGAAGGCTTATTGCCGGCAGATTTACTGGGTTTTCATTTATATAAATATCTACAAAATTTTTGCAGTACGCTTTCCAGCATAATGGGCTTATCTTCTGATTTATTTAAAGTCTATTACAATCATCACACCACTTATTTGGGCGCATTTCCTGTCAGCATTGATACGCAGCATTTTTATAAGCAAGCAAAAACGGTTAAAGTTTTAAAATTAGTTCAATCCTATAGTCATAATGAATTTACTTTCTTAAGTATCGAACGTTTAGATTACATCAAGGGGCTTGATTTAAAGTTAAAAGCTTATCGCCGCTTATTAAAAAATTATCCGGAATGCCGAGAAAAAGTTTTATTACTGCAGATCGCTATTCCTACGCGGCAAAATGTTTTAACTTATCAGCGGCTGAAATTAAAAATAGAAAAAACAATTCATAGTATTAATGATGAATTTAAGACGCCTCATTGGCTGCCGATTCATTATATTTATGACAGCATAAAATTTGAAGAATTATTAGCTTTATATCGTTCTTCTGATGCGTTAATTGTTACCAGCAAACATGATGGAATGAATTTAGTTGTTTTCGAATATATTGCTTCTCAAAATGCAAGAAATCCGGGTTTAGTGTTATTAAGTGAATTTGCCGGCGCAACTTCCATATTAAGCGATGTGATTCCTGTTAATCCATGGGATACAAAAGAAACTGCGCAGAAAATGATGTTAGTTACTAAAATACCCGTAGGAGAACGTATCAGAAAACATCGAGTGATGATGCAATATTTAAAGAAATATACAGCCAAAGCATGGGCAGATTCGTTTTTGAATCGTTTAAATCAAATTGTACTTTCTGGAAAATCAGATCCGAAATTAATTAAAGTTGAAACTTTATTAGATCAAATTAAAATTTTTTCTCTTTCTGAAAAAAACCCTTTAATTATTTTTTTAGATTACGATGGTACGGTCGTTCCTTTTGCTAAGCGTCCCGAATTAGCTAAATTATCAAAACCCACTTATCGTCTTTTTAAAAAAATATCTTCTAATAAAAAAATTAAACTCGTCGTCTTAAGCGGCAGAAAATCTGATTTCCTCGAAAAACAATTTCAGTATTTAAATATTGAGTTAGGTGCAGAACATGGCGCACAATATTTTGATCCTCATAAAAAACACTGGAATAATTTAGTGAGTTTTAATACTGAAGAATGGTATGGAACAGCCAATCATATTATGGAAGATTTTACAGCCCGTGTACCTAAAAGTTTTATTGAAAAAAAAGAATTTGCTATTGTCTGGCACTATCGCTTATCTCCTCCTGCTTTTGCTTCACAGCAAGCTATTGCGTTAAAAGAAACTTTAGAAACTGCTTTAAGCAATTTGCCGATTACTATTGATCAAGGGAAAAAAATGATTGAAGTTAAATCAGTCGAGGCAAATAAAGGTGCTTTCACTCACTGGTATTTAAAAACAAAACATATTTCACCTCATCTATTAGCGCTGGGTGATGATAGAACAGATGAAGATTTATTCGAAATAGTCCAAGAAAATGATGGTCTCACCATTAAAATAGGATCAGGCATGTCTCAAGCAGACTATCGACTCGCCTCTCAAAAATCAGTATTATATTTCCTAGAGAAGCTGCAAACACTGAAGGATTAAAAAATCATGTCGATGACACTTCACGAAAATAAAACAAAAGCAGTTGTCGATTATATTAAAAATACTTGGTCTATATTGCGCCGCACAGAAGAACATGTTTTGCAATTATTAATTGATCCAAAACTTCCCTATAATCCCGGCGATAAAAGGGTTTTATATATTCCTAGAAAAGAAAATTTAAAAGAAATTCAAAAAAAATTTGCTCCCTTTATTCCTGAACGAGTACGAGGACAAATTGAAATTCATCATTTACCGCGGAGTTTTTCACATATTCAAACACACGGCTTATTGTATTTGCCCAATGCTTATATCGTGCCGGGCGGACGCTTTAATGAAATGTACGGCTGGGACAGTTATTTTATTGTTTTAGGTTTGTTAGCAGAAAATTTAACCGACTGGGCATTCGAGATGGCTAACAATTTACTTTATGAAGTCGAGCATTACGGAAAAGTTTTGAATGCAAACCGTACTTATTATTTAACACGTTCCAATCCGCCGTTTTTAACACAAACTGTTTTAGCAGTATACCGCGTCATTAAAGATAAAACTTGGTTGAAACAATCTCTACCGACTTTACTAAAGTTTTATCATTTTTGGATGAAACCGCCGCATTATGTGAAAAAAACAAAATTATCTCGATACTATGCCGAAGCGGCAACACCTGCGCCAGAAGTTTCACCGACTTATTATACAGCAGTAAAAGCTTATTACCGCACACAAAAAATTTATGCTTACGATGTTGAAAAATATTACGGTGAAAAAAATGATGAATTAAAACCCGCTTTTTATCGCGCTGATCGTGCTGTCCGAGAATCAGGTTTTGATCTCTCTAATCAACATGGTCCTTTCGGCGCGGACATTACCGAGTGCGTTTCTCTAAGTTTAAATTCTTTGCTTTATCAAATGGAACAAGATTTTTTTGAAATTTATAATTTTTTAGATCAGGTTGACGAAGCAAAAAAATGGCAAGAAAAAGCACAAGAACGCGCGCAATTAATTAGCCATTATATGTGGGATCATGCAACAGGTTATTTTTTTAGCTACAATTTTCAGCGCAACACCATTCGTCCTTACGTTTATGCCACTACTTTTTACCCTTTATTTACAGGCTTAGCAACACCTAGTCAGGCAGAACGCATTTTAAGTAACCTGCCTACTTTTGAAACAGGCGGAGGAATTTTAACCAGCGCTTATAATACCGGCATGCAATGGGATGCGCCTTTCGGCTGGGCGCCGTTTCAATATATTGCCGTTGAAGGTTTAAAACGTTACGGTTATGAGCAAGACGCCAAACGCATTGCTGGCAAATTTATTAATTTAGTGAATCATACTTTTGCAAAACACGGAAACATTGCTGAAAAATTTGATATACGCGCCGGTGATACCTTATTGCAAAACAGCATTTTTTACGGCTATAAAACAAATGAAATTGGTTTTGGCTGGACAAATGCCGTGTATATGCACTTTTTAAATAATTTCGATTTCAAAAAAGAAAATTTTACAGAAAAAAGAAAGGGGGATTAATTTAATTGATTTAAAAAATCACTCAATGCTTCCGGCAATTTTGCTTCAAAATTAAAAAGTTTTCCTTTTAATTTAAATTTTAATTGCGCTGCATGCAGAAACAAACGTTTTAATCCCTGTTGTCTCATATAACGATTAAAAGCATGATCACCATATTTCTCATCGCCCGCAATTGGATGTCCTAACGCCACCGCCTGCACACGTATTTGATGCGTGCGCCCCGTTAAAATTTTAGCATTCAACAAAGTCGCGATTTTAAATTTTTGCAACGGTTTAAAAATAGTTTGTGCTAACTTTCCTTCTTCAGTGATTTTTACTTTCCTTTCTCCGCTTTCTAAATAATTTTTTTTCAATTTCATTTCTATTTTTTCTTCCCCTCTTTTCCATTTACCTTTCACCAGCGTCATATAATTTTTTTCAATTTGGTGAGTGAGTAATAACTCCTGAAGCGCTAATAACGTTTGTCGGTTTTTTGCCACTAACAAACAGCCCGAAGTTTCTTTATCCAAACGATGCACGAGTTTTAAAAATTTTGCATAAGGTCTTAAACAGCCCAAAGATTCAATCAACCCTAATGAAACATTGCTTCCACCATGTACAGGCAAACCTGAAGGCTTATTGACTACAATTAAATCATCGTCTTCATATAAAAAATAACTTTCGAGCCACTGATAATTTTCAGGCACTGCTTGAGGACGAACTTCTTCTGAGCGGCGAAAAGGCGGCACGCGTACTTCGTCCCCTTCTTTCAGACGATAAATCTGATCAACTCTGCTTTTATTAACCCTCACTTCACCTTTGCGCAAAGCGCGATAAATCCTTCCCTTTGGCACACCTTTACAATAAGTTACCAGAAAATTGTCTATCCGCTGACCGCCGTTGTTCTGCCCGATTGTAATCAATTCTGCCATCTTCTCACTCCTGATGCACAAAAGTTATCTGTTGCTCAAATCTGAAAGGTCTGCTATATTTTGCCTCGACTCCGCTGTGATTGATAGTAAAAACATTCATCAAGGGAGAAATTACAGCGTAGAGCTTAAAGGGTGAGATCAATATTTATGATCTCATAATAATTAACCTGCATTTTAAAATACCACGTTGCAGGCAGAATTAAGGCTATAAAATTTTTATTAAATTTAAAAGATTTCTAAAAGGTTTTTTATTTATGTGTTGGAAAAAACAAATGAATCACCAATCACATCCAATAGCCCGGCGAAGAACACCTATTTAAATTTTCTTCGTTTCATTGATTATTTTCTGTCGACAACTTTTTAAAATGCCCTGCAACCCGTTTTAAGATTCGCTAGGGTGAGAAGGAATTTATTGATTTTTGAGAAACGGAGCGCCGTTTACATAAAAGTAAATGAGCACCGTCTCGCAGAAAATCAATAAATTACATCCAGCATAGTAGAATTTTAAAACAGGTTTAAAAGAGTTGTTATTTATGGAAACTAATAAAAGAATATTAATCAACGCCGCTGAACGCGATGAAATTCGTGTCGCTATTACGCAAAACGGCAAACTCGTGGACCTTGATATTGAACGCGCCAGTTCACGTCAAATTAAATCTAATATTTATAAAGGAAAAATCAGCAGCATTGAACCTAGTTTAGGCGCAGTGTTTGTGAACTACGGTGCAGAACGACATGGATTTTTGCCTATCAAAGAAGTCTCTCGCGAATATTTTTTAAAAGACTGGTCAAGCGAAGGCGAGCAATTAAATATTAATGAGTTACTCAAACTCGGACAAGAAGTCGTTGTTCAGATTGAAAAAGAAGAACGCGGCACTAAAGGCGCAGCGCTTACTACCTTTATCAGCTTAGCAGGTTCCTATCTTGTTTTAATGCCGAATAACCCTCGTGCAGGCGGTGTCTCACGCCGAGTAGATGATCAAAATCGAGATCAATTACGTGATTTCTTAGGCGAACTCAATATTCCCGAAGGCATGGGTGTCATTATCCGCACAGCAGGCGTAGGCAAAGCTAAAGAAGATCTACAATGGGACTTGGATGTTTTACTTAAATACTGGGAAGCCATTAAACAAGCCGCTATCGAAAAACCAGGTCCTTATTTAATTCATGAAGAAAGTGATGCTATCATGCGCGCACTGCGTGATCATTTACGTCAAGATGTTTCAGAAGTGGTTATGGATGAACCCAATGCTTATGAACGCATCCGAAAATATGTACAAGTCGTACGTCCAGATTTTGTAGATCGTGTGAAACTCTATCAAAACAGCATTCCGCTTTTTAGCTGTTACCAAATCGAAAAACAAATCGAACAAGTTTATCATCGCGAAGTCCATTTACCTTCAGGCGGTTCTATTGTGATTGATCATACAGAAGCATTAGTCAGTATCGATGTAAACTCTGCTCATGCAACCCGAGGCGGCGATATTGAAGAAACGGCATTAAATACTAATATAGAAGCAGCACAAGAAGTCGCACGGCAATTACGCTTACGAGATTTAGGCGGTTTAATTGTGATTGACTTTATTGATATGACCCCTGTCCGTAATCAACGCACTGTGGAAGATAAATTACGGGAATCATTGGAAATCGATCGCGCACGTGTTCAAGTTGGACGTATTTCGCAATTTGGTTTATTAGAAATGTCACGCCAACGTTTACGTTCATCCTTAAATAACGCTGTACAAATTACTTGTCCGCGTTGTCACGGACAAGGTTCTATTCGCAACGTGGAATCTTTAGCTCTAGCCATCATTCATATTTTGCAGGAACAATCTGCAAAAAGTTCTCATATGAATTTCCAAGCACAAGTGCCGATGGAAGTGGCAACTTTTCTGGTGAATGAACAACGCAGCGTGATTAATCAAATTGAACAAACGCACCATGTTAAAATTACTATTATTCCCAATGCACAATTGCAAACACCCAATTATTACATTAAACAAACAAGAATAAGCAGAGAAGCTTTGGATGAAACAGCTAGTTATAATTTAATTCAGACACCCAAACCGCTTTCTGCACCGCCCCCATCAGAAGTCACTAAAAATGTTGCTGAACCAGTTATTAAAAAATTTCTGGAACAAGATCCTGTTACCAGCACCCCAAAACTACCACCGAAAAAAGAAAGCACATGGAAAAAAATAATGCGCACGCTGCTTGGCAGAAAAGAAAAACAAGAAGAAACAAAACCCGAACATAGACGAAGCAGCAATTATCGTCGTCCTTATAATAATCGCCGTAGAAATTACTCACAGAGTGGGCGTCGTCCTTATCGGAGTTCTTACAACGGCAATAGAAGCAGAGGGACACATTCAAGATCACCGTAATGGAAAACTCGCTGAAAAAAATACTGCGTGGTTACCGCATATTTAAGCAAAAATATGCAGCAGGTGATAATTCAGTCATGCAGCAACTTTCACATCGAGGTCAAAACCCTGAGACTATGATCATTAGCTGCTGCGATTCACGCGTAGATCCCGCACTGATTCTCCAGTGTAATCCGGGTGATTTATTCGTCGTCAGAAACGTTGCTAATATTATTCCACCGTATGAAAAAAACAGCGGGCATCATGGTACCAGCGCCGCACTAGAGTTCGGCATTTGTTATTTAAAAGTAAAACATTTAATTATTTTAGGTCACAGTCAATGCGGCGGCATTCAAGCATTACTCAAAAAAAATAATTTACAGCAAAACGATTTCATTACCGATTGGGTTTCGCTGGCACAGAAAAATAAAAATAGCGAAATTAAAAATCCTGATGAATTTTCAAAACAAGCTTTATTATATTCTTATGAAAATTGTCTCTCATTTCCTTGGATTAAAGAACGCATTGATCAAAAAAAATTAATGATCCATTTATGGTTTTTTGATATTAAAACCGGCAATATCTTAACTTATTCCTTTAAAACATTCGGCTTCCAGGTGATGACTCTTTAGCAGCAAAATTATTTTTCCCAAGATCAGGCAAACTCATTTTAAGCGCGCCTTGTTGTGCTTGCGCATAAGGTGATACGGGCGGAATACCGTCTTTCCCAAATAACACAGCAGGATCTGCTATTAAAATACCGGTTTTCATAGCTGATTGCTTTCCCATAAATGAAGTGCCGAAACGTGTATTTTGCTGATCAAACTGTACAAAGAAAACACTCACTTCACGCAGCTCACCTAAGGCATAACGTATTTGTGCTGCTAATGCATCCTTATGTGTTAAAGCGGCTGGACTATGACGCAAAAATTCTCGAAAAAGATCACTTCCTAATAAAAACACTCCTTCCTTTAAAACATGCACCATTGCTTCGGGCGAATTAAACGCCAATTTTTTTTCTGCTAACGCTTGTTTTAACCACTCTAAAAATTTTTCTGCCATTTCTGTTTCAAGCGGAACATTTATTTCAGAATCAATCGGCGGCAAGCGTTCAATAGCCATATCAATTAACATATCATCCAATTGAAGAATATAATTGATCAAATGACTTAATTGCCCGCCAACAATTATTTCACCTTGTAATGCCGCTAACCAATCTGCAAAAATCGCGCGATCACTGGCAATCCAAGAAAAACCTTCGGCACTCATTAATTGACGCGCCAATAAAGGAGTGATCCAATGATCAATAGCTTGATACACTTTTGCTAACGTACGTAACTTATAAAATTTATTTTGTCCTTCTTGAAGAAGCATTGAACCGTGATACGGATTCCATTCTTTAATATAAAATCCTTTTTCATTGGTTAACGCCACCAATTGATTCGTCACTGCCTGACTGACAGAAGAAAGTAAACTCGCTGTAAAAATAGCATAAGTCATGAGATGATCTTTGGCTTCCACAATCACACGATTCTTTTTTTCTGATTTATAACGATATAACGCATTTACCGCGCGTGTTAAACCTGTATTTAACAAACTGCCTAAATAAGATTTTGGCTGAATAGGAAGAAGCTGAACAAATTCTGCATAATCACAAATTAATCGCGTATATAAAACATCGTAATAGTTAGGTTCTAAACCGCTGCTATATTCATGAATATAATGAAGCACCGTTTGATGTTCTTCACTGGCAAGCAATTTATCTGCTTTTTTAACTGGAACAATGGCACCCGTTTGATACAGCATATAAGCTGGATTGTTTTGATCACCGAACATAGAGCCTCCGAGCGTTTGCAAAACGCTAAAAATATAATACACTAGCATCAGTTTACATGATGAAAACAGGACAACCTAATGAAACATTATCTCCCTGAAGAAGTTGAAAAATATGCACAAACATTTTGGTCAGCGCATCATTCTTTTGCAGTCAACGAAAGCTCCCTCAAAGAAAAATTTTATTGCCTTTCTATGCTACCCTATCCCAGCGGCGAACTGCACATGGGTCATATCCGTAATTATACCATTGGCGATGTCATTACGCGTTATCAAATTGCTTTAGGCAAAAATGTGCTGCAGCCCATGGGCTGGGATGCGTTTGGTCTGCCAGCAGAAAATGCAGCAATGCAGCATCACTTATCCCCTTCTCAATGGACACATCAAAACATTGACAAGATGCGCACCACGCTAAAACAAATGGGTTATGCGATTGATTGGCAGCGTGAAATGGCTACTTGCGAACCTGAGTATTATCGTTGGGAACAATGGTTCTTTTTAAAACTATATAAAAAAGGTTTAGTGTATAAAAATAATTCTATCGTGAATTGGGATCCTGCTGATCAAACTGTTTTAGCCAATGAGCAAGTGGTCAATGGACGCGGCTGGCGTTCAGGCGCTGTGATTGAACAGCGTGAAGTGCCGCAATGGTTTATTAAAATCACTGCTTTTGCCGATGAATTATTAAAAGATTTAGACACACTCAAAGGCTGGCCGGAACAAGTCTGCGCCATGCAGAAAAATTGGATCGGCCGTTCAGAAGGCGTGCAAATTAGTTTTGCGGTGGAAAATGAAAAAGATTCGCTTGAGATTTTCACCACACGTCCTGATACCTTGATGGGCGTTTCATATATGGGCATTGCGCCGGAGCATCCGCTGGCAAGAAAAGCAGCCGAAAAAAATGCTGACATTTTAAAATTTATCGAAGAATGCAAACACATTAAAGTGGCTGAAGCTGATATGGCAACGATGGAAAAACGCGGCATTGCCACACCATTTTTTGCGATTCATCCGATCACACACAAAAAAATCCCGATCTGGATGACTAATTTTGTGTTAATGACTTATGGTTCCGGCGCAGTCATGGCAGTACCTGCACATGATGAACGCGATCATGAATTTGCTTTGCGCTATCATTTACCGATTATTCCTGTGATTAAACCAAATAATCATTTAAACGTAGGGACAAATCGCGACTTGTCCAAAACATCGGAAGTAAAAGCATTTAATGGGGACTACCAAGAAAAAGCCTTCACTGACTACGGCATTCTTTTTAACGCAGGCGAATTTAATCATTTAACTTCAGAAGACGCCAAAGAAAAAATTACAACGGTTTTAATTCAAAAAAATATGGCTGAGAAAAAAATAAATTATCGTTTGCGCGATTGGGGAATTTCACGTCAGCGTTATTGGGGCACACCTATTCCGATTATTTATTGTGATATCTGCGGCGCACAGCCGGTGCCTGAAAAAGATTTACCTGTTGTGCTGCCGACAAATATGATTCCAACTGGACACGCCTCACCGCTTGCACAAGATAAAAATTTCTATGAAACCACTTGTCCTGTCTGCGGCAAAAAAGCCATGCGCGATACCGATACGATGGATACATTCGTTGAATCTTCGTGGTATTTTGCGCGTTACTGCTGTTATGATCAAGATAAAGCCATGTTAGATGAACGCGCAAATTACTGGCTGCCGGTAGATCAATATATCGGCGGTATTGAACATGCTATTCTGCATTTACTTTATGCACGTTTTTTTCAGAAAGCTATGCGCGATGAAGGACTCGTCAAAGCAAGCGAACCGTTTTCACATTTGCTCACTCAAGGCATGGTATTAAAAGACGGCGCGAAGATGTCAAAATCCAAAGGCAATATTGTCACCCCTATTTCTTTAATACAAAAATACGGCGCAGACACGGTACGTTTCTTTTCTATTTTTGCCTCCCCGCCTGAACAGTCACTCGAATGGTCTGACAGCGGAGTAGAAGGTGCCTACCGTTTCTTAAAAAAATTATGGAACTTTTGTCATGCTCTGCCAGTACAAGAAGGTTTTCACAGCGCAGAAAAAAATCCAGAATATCGAAGAGAAATACATGAAATCTTGCAGCAGGCTAATCAGGATATGTCGCGTTATCAATTCAATACGGTCGCTTCCGCTGTCATGAAGTTATTCAACTTAATTTCAAGGATAGAGAAAACGGAAAATTTATCTGTTGTGAACGAAGGACTCAGTATTTTACTTCGTCTTTTATCACCCATTACGCCGCATATTACTCATTATTTGTGGCAGTATTTAAAATTCGGCGAAAATATTTTAGAAGCATCTTGGCCACAAGTAGATTCAAATGCTTTAAAAACAAACCGCATTGAACTTGTCATCCAAGTGAATGGTAAATTACGTGATAAAATGATTGTTCCAGCAAACGCTGATCCAAAAGAGATTGAACAAGCCGCATTAAAGCAGGATAATGTTCAGCGTCACATTGAAGGAAAACAGATACGAAAAATAATTGTCGTGCGCGGAAAGTTAGTGAATATTGTGGTGTAGAGACGCGATTTATCGCGTCTCCAAGTAAAAAAGTAAAATGTTGAGCAAATCGATTTCAATTTTACAGAAAAATAACGATCATGGACAAAAAAAATATTCGGCAAATAATCGAGTAAAGCAACAGTTTGGGGTATTCCTGATAAAATAAAAAAATAATCGCGCCAACTTTAAAAGAATTTATTTATGCTCATCAAAAAAATCATTTCTCTTATTTTTTTATGTTTACTGCTCGTCGGTTGCGGTTTTCATTTGCGTTCTGCGCAGGATTTTCCGCCGCAATTACGCACATTAAATCTTAAAACACCTAATCCTTACAGCTCATTCACAACCAGCTTAACGGATTTATTAACTTCCATGAATGTGCAGTTAACAAAAAATGCGCCGTATACTTTAAATATTTCTCAAATTGAATTTAACAATCCGCAAGCAGCGATTACCACTACTACACAAGCGGTGACTTACACATACACACTCACTATCACTTACTCTATCGAAAAACACAGCAAAGTAATTGTTGCGCCGCAAACGTTAACCACCAGTCAGTCAGTAATGATGAACGTTAATCAAATTTATAATAGTAATTCTTCTGCACTCACGCAGCGAGAATTAGAACACACGATGATGGATTTACTTTATAATCAATTCATTTCTGATAATGTGCGGATGGCTTTGGAAAAATCGTAACTATTCAGCATGAAGCTGAAATACGGTGGACGTTCAGTTTTGGAGAAAGATTGAACGAAAAATTGATGAGAAAGCGGAGTGTACACGAGAGTACATGAGCATTTTGAAGAGATTTTTCGTTTAATATAACCCAAAAATGAGCGTCCGCTGGAAAATACTGAGTAGTTACGAAAAATCTTAGTAAAAAAATGGATAGATATGCAAATCCCATTACGTCAATTACCTAATGCTTTAAAAAAACAGTTAGCTCGCTTTTATTTGATTCACGGCGATGTTCCCTATCTGATCGAAGAGGCAAAAAAACAAATCACACTAGAAGCAAAAACAAAAGGCTTTACCGATATTCAATCCATCACGATTCAAAATGATTCAGACTGGGATCAAATTAATTTGCAAGCAAGAAACTTAAGTTTGTTTGATGATAAAATACTTTTTCATTTACAAAATACATCCGCCAAATTTTCAAAAAAAGCTTTAGAGATTTTAGTAAAGCAAAGTCAGCAAAAAGAATTCAATAATATTTTTGTGATTGTCACTGATAAATTAATGAAAGCGCAGCAAAAAACAAAATGGTATCAGCAAATCGAAAAAGACGGCACAGTGATTCCTGTTTATGCTTTTTCTGCTCATGAATTAAAACAGTGGCTGCAGCTACAATTACAACAGGCAAATTTTAAAACAGATGCTCACATCATTCAGCTTCTGGCTGATTTAACAGAAGGTAATTTATTAGCGGCTCAACAAGCCATTGAAAAATTAAAATTACTCTATCCTAATGAAACGCTCACTATAGCAAAAGTGCAAACAGCCATTAGCGATAACGCACGTTTTAATGTTTTTGAATTAGCCAATGAAACAGCACTCGGTCACGCTAAAAAAGCTATCCGCATTTTAAATGGATTAAAACAAGAAGGCGTTGAACCGACTTTAATTTTATGGTCGCTCTCTCGGCAAATACGAGAAATCACCGAATTAGCTGAAAAAATAGCCGAAGGGCAAACACTTATTTCTATACTGCAATCACAATGGCAAATCAAACAGCCTATGCTGAAAGCAGCACTTTCTCGTTTGCCGTTAAAAGTTTGCGAAAATTTATTACAACATTGTGCGCAAATTGATAGAATGATTAAAGGCGCCATCAACAGAAATGTTTGGGAAGCATTTGAATTATTCATTTTAAAATGTTGTAGTGACAGGTCACGACCTGTCACTCATTAATGTTTAGGAGAACTCCATGTGCGGAATTGTTGGTGCTATTGCACAGCGAAACGTCACTCATATCTTATTAGAAGGATTAAAACGTCTTGAATACCGCGGTTATGACTCCGCGGGTATTGCAGTGTTTGATAACAAAGATCATTCGATTCATCGCTTACGAACCTTAGGCAAAGTGTCTCATTTAGAAGAAGCTTTGCAAAAAACACCTTTGCCCGGATTTTTAGGCATTGCGCATACACGTTGGGCGACACACGGCGAACCTTCTGTGAATAATGCACACCCTCATTTTTCTCACGAACAAATTGCTATTGTACACAACGGCATTATCGAAAATCACGAAGAACTCAAAGAAAAATTAATCAAACAAGGTTATCAATTTGAATCTGAAACTGACACAGAAATTGTGGCGCATTTAATTCATGCTTGTTTAAAAGAAGAAAAAAATTTGTTAAACGCATTGCATTGTGTCAGACAAGAATTAAAAGGTGCTTATGCTTTAGGCATTATTGATAGCCAAACACCTGACGCACTTTATGCGGTACGCTCCGGCAGTCCATTAGTCATTGGTTTAGGTATTGATGAAAATTTTATTGGTTCAGATCCGATTGCGTTGCTGCCTGTCACACAGCGTTTTATTTATTTAGAAGAAGGTGATATCGCTTGTGTTAAAAAAGAATCCATCAGCATTTACGATCAGCAATTCAAATCCGTGGACAGAAAAATTCATGTTTCGAATTTAAAATTAGATGCTGCCAGCAAAAACGGTTTTCGTCATTATATGCAGAAAGAAATTTATGATCAGCCTGAAGCTATTTTAGATACCTTAGAAGGACAAATTCAAACGGACAAAATTTCAGATTATTGTTTTGGATGGAAAGCTTCAAAAATATTTCCTCAAGTAAAACGTGTTTTATTGGTTGCCTGCGGTACCAGTTATCACGCTGCTCTAGTCGGACGATACTGGATAGAATCTATTGCAAGCATTCCCTGCACGGTTGAAATTGCCAGCGAAAATCGTTATCGCGAACAAGTGATTGAGCCAAACACTTTATTCGTAGCGCTTTCGCAATCCGGCGAAACAGCCGATACATTGGCTGCTTTCCGCCAAGCAAAAAACAAAGGATTTTTAGCTGCTTTAGGCATTTGTAATGTGGCAGGCAGTTCATTAGCACGCGAAGCAGATTTATTATTTATCACAAAAGCAGGTACAGAAATTGGCGTTGCAGCCACCAAAACTTTCACCTGCCAATTAGTCGCTTTATTATTATTAACTTTATCTCTCAAACAAAAATTCTCAACTGAATTACGACAGCAAATTTTACATTTGCCAACTTTAGCAAAAGAAACTTTGAAACTTGATGTGGCGATTGAAAAATTATCTTATGATTTTCGTCATAAAGAACACGCGCTTTTTTTAGGCAGAAGTTTTCTTTTCCCGATTGCTTCAGAAGGCGCTTTAAAGCTCAAAGAAATTTCTTATGTGCATGCAGAAGCTTATCCTGCCGGTGAGTTAAAACACGGACCGCTTGCCTTAGTTGAAAATAATATGCCTGTCATTGTGCTTGCACCGCAAAATGTTTTATTCGATAAAATAGAATCTAATATCAAAGAAGTTCAAGCGCGCAGCGGCGACTTAATGATTTTCACTGACAGCGAAAAATATCAAGACAATCCATCATTCAAAGTCATCTCAATGCCCAAAGCGCCGGAAATCCTTACGCCGATTATTTACAGTATTCCCATGCAGATTCTTGCTTATCATGTCGCTGTTTTAAAAGGAACGGATGTTGATCAGCCTAGAAATCTAGCAAAATCAGTGACAGTGGAATAAAATTTTAGTAATTATTCAGTGCGATGCTGAAATACGGTGGACGTTCAGTTTTGGAGGAAGATTGGACGAAAAATCGATGAAAAAGCGGAGTGTACACGCGAGTACATGAGCATTTTGAAGAGATTTTTCGCCTA
>Ga0208373_1002010_pt1 | contig 24241 bp, 16 predicted proteins | sample RifOxyC2_FD_184036 | JGI IMG/M metagenome (GOLD analysis project Ga0208373, IMG submission 184036) | Soil microbial communities from Rifle, Colorado - Rifle Oxygen_injection C2 (SPAdes) | ecosystem: Environmental > Terrestrial > Deep subsurface > Rock core/Sediment | place: Rifle, Colorado... | reverse complement strand
CCTCAGCACGGAATTTTAGAGGGGATGGTGGAAATAGGATATGGCAAATCTAAACGGGCACGAAGTTGGAAACGACGGATACAGCCAAGAAGAGCCTGTAATCACTACGTCACCGTTCTACTCGACTTGCTCAGCCTGATGGAGGCGAAGAGCTAGCGAAACACAAGGGCGTAATCGTGAGGTTAGGTCTGAAGGAAGTGTGTAGCAAATGCATGAGCCGATGAACAAGAACCAAATAGAGGCGTGAGTATCGGTAGAGCTGGCGCGGAACAGCAAATACCATATCCATCAAGGATACGAAGCGTAGATTTGGCGGCTGTGTGCGGAAGTCGGTTGTATTTACCCCGTGAGGTCTGTATCGTGTCGCAGGAAAAAAAAGCGACTTGGTGAACCGTGAGGTTTGCTCAACGCGATACAGAAGTCAGCAGAGAGCATAGTATTCGCTGGAAAGCGGAGAAGGCTCGAACGGTTAAAGAGGCAAGTAAGGAGCAGAACTTACTAATGATAACGAAGGCATAAACCCCGAGAAAGGAACAAGGGAGCTCTACTCAACTAAGAAAGGTGAAGCCTTGAAGAGTTGAAATAGAGGGGCCGAGTCAAAAGTGGCGAACTGTAAACCAGAAAGTCCGACTGGAGCAAATGAGAAAAAAATCGTTTGCGAAAGTATAATTAACCGAACCGCCGTATACGGAAGACCGTACGTACGGTGGTGTGACAGGGAAAACGGGCAACCGTCTACCTATGTCGATCATAAACCATTCGTGTTGCTCTCGTTCAGGGTAGAATCGAGAATAGAAAACATATGCTCCAATAGTCTTTTGTATTAGTCTTGTCTGTTTGGTTTTAATCTATTTCTTTTTCTCTGTCGCGATTAATGTAATAGATGGTTATAAATACTCATATCTGGTATAATTTTATTATGAGTGATAAACGGTGATTGAAATAACGGGCGAGAAAATCAGGAAAAACATAGCCAGGTTAAGGGCTAAGGTTATCAGTGATGAGCTTATTGCAAAGTATAATGATGAATTACCGCTTCGTGAAGAAGTATTAAGTACCGAACATCTTGAAATTCATGCAAAAAGGCTGGCGGAAACAGATGAAATAACGGCGGAACGGGGTGAAAACAAACTTCTAAAAAGACTTGATGAAAGCGAAATAATACTTATTGAAGTCTACGAACTCTTATCTTCCAGTCTGGGGAAAAAACTTAAGATAGCCCCTGCAGGGGAATGGCTTATTGATAATTTTTATCTGATAGAAGAGCAGATAAGAATAGCAAAAAAGCACTTTCCAAAAAATTTCAGTAAAGAACTTCCCTGTCTGAAAAACGGCCCCCATACATCATACCCCCGCGTTTACTCCCTTGCTTTGGAATTGATCTCCCATTCGGACGGTCGGCTTCACAGAAACAGTTTAAACAAGTATATTTCCGCCTACCAGTCAAAGGTTGATCTGACCATCGGCGAACTCTGGGCTATTCCTATTATGCTCCGCCTCTCGCTTATTGAAGATCTCAGGCGTGTCGGCGTCAGGATCTATATGGGAAGGAAGGACCGGGATTTAGCTGCCTATTGGGCGGAAAGACTGCTGAAAAAAGCGGCAGAATCCCCTAAAGATGTGATAATTGAAATGGCTGAGATGGCAAAAGCCAGCCTTCCGATGACGAGTGCTTTTGTTTCGGAGCTGGTAAGAAGAATTCAGGGGCAGAATATCGCGCTTGCCCTTTCGCTTACATGGCTTCAGCAGAGGATCGAGGAACAGGGAACGACAATGGAACAGCTGGTAATGCTTGAAGGCCAGCAGCAGGCGATGGATCAGGTTTCTGTCGGTAACAGTATCAACAGTCTGAGACTCTTAAATTCAATGGATTGGAATGAGTTTGTTGAGAATATGAGCTCGGTTCATTCTGTCCTGTCGGAGGATCCTTCCGGAATCTACGGTAAAATGAATTTTGATACCCGCGACATGTACAGGCATGTTATAGAAAGGCTTGCGAAAAAAAGCATATTTTCCGAGAAGGAAATTGCCTCCAAATGTATAGGTCTGGCGGCGGCAAGGACTGAGGCCGGAGAAAAAATTAAATACTGCCATGTCGGTTATTTTCTGGCAGATAAAGGTATTACAGAACTTGAAAAAGAGGCCCGGTACAGGTATAGTTTTAAAGATATTGTTTATGGTTTACTGAAGAAAAACCCTTTTTTCTTTTATTTAAGCTCAATTACTCTTCTGACGCTTCTTGTATCTTATTTGGTAATATCTTTCCTCTCTTATTCTAACAGCCCTCTGTGGCAAATTATTATTGCAGGTACTTTAATAGTATTTTGCTCGGGGAATCTCGGTATTTCTCTTGTAAACTGGTTTATAACGGTATTTGTAAAGCCAAAAGTCCTTCCAAGGATGGATTATTCTGCCGGTGTCCCGGATGAGTCCAGGACTGTGGTCGCTGTTCCTACCATGATATTTTCCGGAGAAAATATAGACTCCCTTCTTGAAAAAATCGAGATACAATATTTTTCAAATAAGGATAAAAATATTTATTTTGCGCTGCTTACGGATTTTTCCGATGCGACGGATAAAGAAACGGAAAATGACAAGGAACTTCTTTCCCATGTTAAAAACGGCATAGAAGAGTTAAATAGAAAATACCGTGAGGAAAGGAAAAGTATATTTTTTCTCATGCACAGGTTTCGAAAGTGGAATGAATCCGAAAAGGTATGGATGGGGTATGAAAGGAAAAGAGGAAAGCTTGCTGAGTTTAACGATCTGATCAGGGGAAAGGAAAAACCGGGAAACAATAATGTTGTAGTGGGCGACAGAGATCTGCTTAAAACCATAAAATATGTTGTTACTCTTGATACTGACACCGATGCTCCTCTTGATTCTGTGAGGAAAATGACGGCGGCTATTGCGCACCCTTTAAATTCCGCTGTAATAGATAAAACAAAGGGTATAGTATCGGAAGGGTATGGGATCCTCCAACCGAGGCTTGGCATAACAATAGAAAGTCTTAATGCTTCTTTGTTCGCGAAGATATTCGGGGGTGAAACAGGGATAGATCCGTATTCCAGAGCTGTGTCTGATGTATATCAGGATGTGTTTTATGAAGGCTCGTTTTTCGGGAAAGGAATATATGATGTCGAGGTGTTCTCGGATATTACAGACGGGGTTTTTCCTGAAAATCTGATCTTAAGCCATGACCTTATTGAAAGCTGCTATCTTAGGTCCGGAATAATAAGCGATATTGTATTATATGAAAAATATCCTTCTGATCTGGTGGAGGATGCGTACAGGCGGCACAGGTGGATAAGAGGCGACTGGCAGATCTCAAGGTGGCTGTATGGAAATGTTTTAGATGAGAAAAACGTGAAAAGAAAAAATCCTCTTTCTTTTCTTGATCAGTGGAAGATTTTTGACAATCTGAGGAGAAGCTTGATCCCTTCTGCTATGCTTCTTTTGCTGACTCTGGGTTGGACCGTTTTTCTTCATCCGTTTCTTTGGAGTATTTTTATAGTTCTTGTGGTTCTGATACCGACCATTCTTTCAATTGCCCGGGATATTCTTAAAAAACCGGAAGACATGTCGTTCAAATCCTATCTGTCCAGTATAGTAAGTTCCATTACCACAAGGCTCGCGCAGGCGTCAATCTCTTTGATAATACTGCCCTATGAAGCTTACTATAGCATTCACGCGGTTGTAACGGCAAATTTCAGAAAGTATATTTCACGGCGGAAACTCCTTGAATGGAAGCCCGCCGGAATACTGGCTCTGGAATTCAATGAGAACCTTACCGGTGTTATTATGTCAATGTGGTTTGCTCCTGCCGTATCGGCAGCTCTTGTTATTTTTATGCTTTCACATTCATCTGTTACCCTTCTGTCCTCCTGGGTGCTGCTTGGTGCCTGGTTCGTGTCCCCGCTCTTTACCTGGTCGATAAGCCACCCGTCCGTGGAACATAAAGCGGCAATAGGACGGAAACAAAAACAATATCTCAGAACACTGGCAAGGAAAATCTGGCGGTATTATGAAGTGTTTACAGGGGAAGAAGATAACTGGCTGCCTCCGGATAATTATCAGGAAGGGAATGCTGAAAGGATCGCGCACCGGACTTCTCCGACAAATATCGGATTATATTTTCTTTCTTGTGTCGCATCCAGGGAGTTTGGATACATCCGGTCTGCTCAATTTTTTACGAGGATCGAACGCGCTTTTGCCGCTCTTTCCGGAATGCAGAGGCATTACGGCCATTTTTATAACTGGTATGATACTAAAACACTTGAGGTCCTTTCACCGAGGTATGTTTCTACCGTAGACAGCGGTAATCTTATCGGACATTTGATTGTGCTGGAAAGAGCGTTAAAAGAAACACAGGAATTGCCTGTGGTGTCCGAGGAAACGCTCCAAGGCATGGCGGATGTGCTTGTTCTGATAGAGAATTCTGCCGTGAAAATGCAGGGGAAGGAAAAAGGAAGATCGAAAGTAGAGGAAATCATCGAAAAGGCCCTGTCCGATATTAAAAAAGAAGTTCACGGTATTAACGGTTTTTTGTTAAAGCTCCGGCTGGTCAAGGATTATTCCGGCAAAATATTATCTGTTACAAATAATTTGAATAACCGGGATGCTGAAGAATGGGTGAAGGTGCTCGGCGGGCAATGCGCGGACGCACTGTCGGAATTTACGGGACTTACGCCCTGGGCCGGCTCTGAAGAATATGAAATGCTGGTATTAAATGAAAATGAGCTTGATAAGATCAAGGAGTTCGACTCTATAAAAAAAATACTGTTAAGATTCGAGACCGTTATTCCGTCCGTCGGTGATATTTCAAAGTTAGGAGTAGAAACCGAAGTTTTATTTGAAGTTCTTGGAAAAACAATAAAAGATAATGGAGCTCCTTCAGCTCGTATACTGCTGGAAAAAATATTTAATCTTCAAAGAATGCTGAAACAAGGTGTGGAAAATGCCGCGGGAATCCTTGAGAGAGCGGACAAACTTTGCGTTGAATGCGCGGCTCTGGGAGAGGCGGATTATACATTCCTTTATGACAAGGTAAGGAGATTGTTTTATATCGGATATAATGAGGATGCAAAAAGATATGATAACGGATACTATGATCTCCTGGCGTCAGAGTCCAGAATGTTCAGTTATATTGCGGTTGCAAAGAGCCTTGTCCCTCAGGAGCACTGGTTTGCTTTGGGGAGATTGCTTACAACATTTTCGGGAGAACCGGCTCTCTTATCATGGGGCGGTTCTATGTTTGAATACCTGATGCCTCTCCTTGTAATGCCTTCTCATAAGAATACGCTGCTTGATAAGTCGTATAAAACGGCCGTTGACCGTCAGATAAAATATTGCGCGCAAAAAGGTGTTATCTGGGGGATCTCCGAATCGGGATATAATGCCGTTGATTCACAGTTTAATTACCAGTATTCGTCGTTTGGCGTTCCCGGACTGGGTTTCAGGCCGAGGCTGAGTGATGAACTTGTTATTTCACCGTATGCTTCAATGCTGGCGCTTATGGTCGTTCCTGACAAGGCTTGTTCTAACCTTCAGGAAATGTCAAAGACCGGAATTGAAGGTAAATACGGGATGTATGAAGCCGTTGATTTTACCGAAGCAAGGATTACAGGTGAAGAAAATAGAGAAATAATAACTTCCTATATGTCACACCACCAGGGGATGTCTTTTATTGCCTTGCTGAATACCCTGCATGATAACAGTATGCAGCGGCGTTTTATGAGTAATATTGAGATGCGTGCTGCTTCTATATTATTGGAAGAAAGAATTCCAAGAATAGTTCCTTTTTATCCTCAATATTCTGCCGGAGGCAACCTGCAAAGAAGCGGAACGGATTCTCCGCTTATCAGGACGTTTACCGATCCTAATTTACCGGCGCCGGAAGTACATCTTCTATCCAACGGCCGGATCAATGTGATGCTTACAAATTCCGGTGGCGGTTATATAAAATGGAAGGATATTGCGGTAACAAGATGGAGGGTCGATTCAACTCTGGATAACTGGGGCCAGTTTGTATACATAAGAGATGTTGAAAAGAACGAATTCTGGTCCATGGGATATCAGCCTTCGTTAAAAAAGCCCGACAAGTATGAGGTGTTTTTCCTTCAGTCGAAGGCTGAATTTAAAAGAACGGATAATTCTATTTCGACCGGCGTGGAAATTGTAGTTTCGCCGGAAGATGATATTGAACTGAAAAGAATAAGGATTACAAATCGCGGCTGGACCAGACGCCGGATAGAGATAACCACTTACAGCGAGGTTTCCCTGCGGGATCAGACAGCGGATGAACTCCATCCGTGTTTTGGCAACTTGTTTGTGCAGACTGAAATATTGAAAGAAAAAAATTCTATAATATGTACAAGACGTTCGAGTTCAAAAAGTGAAAAACCTCCGTTTCTTTTTCATCTGATGACCGTGCACGGGAAAAAACCGGAAGGGTTCTCTTTTGAAACCGACAGGGGGAGATTTATAGGCCGTAACAGGTCGGCAAACAATCCCGCAGCTCTGGAAGGAAAGGAGGGACTTTCAAATACGGAAGGTTCCGTGCTGGATCCTGTGATCTCGGTAAGGTGCGTGTTATGGATCGAGCCGGATCAAACAGTCATGCTTGATATTGTTACGGGTGTAACCGAAACAAGGGATGCGGCGTTAATACTCATTGATAAATATAAGGACAGGAACCTGGCGGACAGGGTCTTCGCGCTTGCCTGGACTCATGCTCAGGTTTTACTTCAGCAGCTTAATGCAACGGAGATAGATGCCCAGATGTACGGACGTCTTGCCGGGGCGATAATATTTTCTAACCGGATTTGGCGGGCAAACTCCGAGATCATGCTGAAAAACACACGGGGTCAATCGGATCTGTGGGGTTACGGTATCTCCGGAGATCTTCCTATTGTGCTTCTGAAGATGAGTGATATGTCCAATACGGATATAATAGTTCAGCTTTTAAAAGCACATGCTTACTGGAGAATGAAAGGTCTAAGCGTTGATATGGTTATCTGGAATCAGGATCACTCAAGCTACCGCCAGCAGCTTCAGGATCAAATAATGGGAATAATTACGACCGGGATGGAAGCTCATTTGGTGGACAGACCGGGAGGTATATTTGTAAGGCGTACGGATCAGATGTCGGAAGAGGATAAAGTGTTGATGCAGTCTGTTTCAAAGATAGTTATATCGGATTCGGGAGGGCTTCTTTCTGAACAGATAAAGAGAGTGAAAGCACATCCTGTACCCGTGCCGCTTTTAAAAACCGTGAAAATGCGCGCTGAAGGCAGCAGGAGGTCTCTTAAACCTGACAAAAGTAAGTTATTGTACTTTAACGGATTCGGGGGTTTTGGCAGGGAAGGCAGGGAATATGTAATAATACTTAATCCGGGAGAAAGCACTCCGGCTCCCTGGTCGAATGTTATAGCCAATAAAAATATCGGTACTGTTATCTCGGAATCAGGCGGAGCTTATACCTGGCTTCAAAACTCTCATGAATTCAGAATTACTCCGTGGCTGAATGATCCGGTTGAAGATAAGAGCGGGGAAGCGGTATATTTAAGGGATGAGGAGACAGGCAGATTCTGGTCGCCGGCGCCGTTTCCGGTCAGAGGAAAAAATACATATGTTTGCAGGCACGGGCTCGGTTATACTGTTTTTGAATATCTTGAAGATTCCATACAGACAGAAATGACCGTATTTGTTTCCCCTGAAGATCCGGTGAAATATACGGTAATAAAGGTAAAGAATACGGGGGAATTAAAGAGAAATCTTTCGGTAACGTTGTATTATGACCTTGTACTGGGATGCCTGGAAAGAAAAAATGATATGCATATAATCACAGAAACTGACCGGAATACCGGTGCTCTAATGGCACGGAATCCGTACAATACGGAATTTCCGGGGTATATAGTCTTTATGAATGTGAATGAGGGAAAAAGAAGTTTTACGGGAGATAAAGCGGAGTTCATAGGGAGGAATAACTCCATTTCAAATCCGCAGGCGATGAAAAACTCAAGGTTGTCGGGAAGAGTGGGCGCAGGATTTGATCCGTGTCTTTCTTTGCAGGTTCAATTCAGCCTGACGGAAGGACAGGAAAAAGAAATTGTATTTACCGTCGGAGGGGATAAAGGTGTCCATGCTGCCGGAGAAATGATAAAAAAACATTCCGGAACAATAAAAGCAAATGAAGAACTTATAAATTCCGGAGAATACTGGAATAAAAAATGCAGTGTTATAAGTATTGAGACTCCGGATAATGAATTAAATATCCTTGCGAACGGCTGGCTCATGTATCAGACCTTGTCCGGCAGGTATTTTGGCAGAGCGGGATATTATCAGTCCGGCGGGGCATTTGGTTTCAGGGATCAACTGCAGGATTGTCTTGCAATAATATACTCCGAACCGGAACTTGTGCGGCAGCATATTTTACGTTGCGCGGCTCACCAGTTCAGGCAGGGAGATGTCTTACATTGGTGGCATGAGCCTTTTGGCCGGGGTGTCCGGACAAGATGCTCCGATGATATGCTCTGGCTTGTTGTTGTTCTTTGGCGCTATATTGAAACAACCGGAGATACGGGTATACTTGACGAAAAAGTAAATTATCTGGAAGGCAGGATGATAAATCCTGATGAAGAGTCATATTATGATAAACCAACCCGCTCAGACGAGTCGGGGAGTGTTTATGAGCATTGCTTAAGAGCCCTGAAAAAGGCCGGTGTATACGGCGAACACGGACTGCCTCTTATGTGGAGCGGGGACTGGAATGACGGTATGAATTTGGTGGGGAAGGAGGGCAAGGGTGAGAGTGTATGGCTGTCTTTCTTCCTTTACCTAGCGCTGGATTCGGGGATAAAAATGGCGGATTTAAAGAATGACTCAGAGTCCTCCGAATCAATGAAAAAAGAAGCAGAAATATTAAGGCAGAATATTGAGAAAAACAGTTGGGACGGGAAATGGTATATAAGGGCCTTTTATGACAGTGGTAAACTTCTCGGGTCAAAAACAGGTACAGAATGTGTAATAGATTCTATTGCTCAGAGCTGGTCCGTTATATCCAAAGTTGCGGGCTCTGCGAGGGCAAAAAGCGCCATGGAATCGGTTGATTCCATGCTGGTAGACCGGAAAAACAAAATAATAAAAATATTTACTCCGCCCTTCGATGTTTCGGAGGATGAGCCGGGATATGTAAAAGGATATGTGCCGGGTATAAGAGAAAATGGCGGACAGTACACGCATGCCGCTATCTGGGTAGTAATAGCCTATTCAATAATGGGTGAAAAGGATAAAGCCTGGGAATTACTGAATATGATAAATCCTATAAATCACGCAAAAAATAAAACAGATTCATTGAAATACAAAGTGGAGCCGTATGTAGTTGCTGCTGATGTTTACTCGAATCCAAAGCATATAGGGATGGGTGGCTGGACCTGGTATACCGGTTCTTCAGGATGGATGTACCGGCTCATTATGGAATTCTTAATAGGCATTAAAATACGCGGAACTAAAATACATCTTGATCCGTTATGTTTAAAAACCGGTTGGAAGTCTCTTAAAATAGTGTATAGGTATAAAACCTCGACGTATAAATTTGAAGTGAAGATTTCAGGACAGGAAAGAAAAATAAAAAGTTGTGTGGTCGATGAAATTCTCAGTAAAAATAATATTGTTGATATGATTGATGACGGTAAAGAGCATACAGTAAATATCTCTGTCGGATAATGAAAAAGCAAATTCGAAAAATATTTAAAAGGGTAATGTCAAAACGGGTAAAAAGAACGGAGTTTTCTGGATTTTGCGGAAAGTATTTGATATAATCATCTGAAATAACGTATGTAAATTATGAAACAAGGAGAAATCATGATTAAAAGAGGTGAGTATCAGGGAAAACCGGTAATATCATTAATGAAGATGGAAAATGACAAGTTTCCGTTCACATTCGGGTTGAATAAAGCAAAGTTAATATTGGCAAACCTTTCTGAGATACAAAAATTTGTTGAGGAGGCTGAATCAGGTACTCCTGCGGTAAATAAGGATAATCCGGGCGAAAAGCTTCCGTTTTAAATAATGATAACTAGCAGGCTGCTGAAAACTAAAATAATGGACTTTAAGCAGCCTGATACCTCGCCATTTGCTCTCAAATGGCGGGTAAAATGATCAAAATTGCAGCTGAAAAAATCTTAAAAAGAGTTTTTCAGCAACCTGCTAGTAAAAGGTGAGATATTGGAAAAGAAATATTCCAAAAGCTTTATTGCGGAAATGGGGTTGGTTTTCGCGACTATTCTCTGGGGTTCATCTTTTTTTGTAATTAAAGACAGCCTGGCGGGGGTGAGTCCGAACAGTCTGGTGACCTGCAGATTTTTGCTGGCGGCTTTAGTAATGGCGGTTGTAGTAAAATTCCGGAAGAAAAAATTATTCTCCAATCTAAAAGCAGGTATTATTGTAGGATTTTTTCTATGGTCTATGTCTTTATCCCAGTCTATAGGCCTCGGAATCACTTCAGCTTCAAATTCCGGATTTATTACAAGTATGTTTATAGTATTTGTTGCAATATTTTCCGTGCTATTTTTTAAAAAAAATATTGCTGCTGCAACTGTAATTGCCGTTCTTATTGATGTTGCGGGTCTTTGGTTTTTAACCGGCGGTTTAAAGGAAATAAACACAGGAGATTTACTTACGCTGGGTACTGCTATGGTTTGCGCTCTCCATGTGTTGTTTGTTGACAGATTCAGAAAACAAAAAGCGGACGCGTATGTTCTATGCTTCCAGCAGTTTCTTGTTGCCGGCGTTTTATCGCTCGCAGTTTCTTTTGTTTTTAATCTGCCTCTGGCAGTAACTTCTACCAAAGCCGCTTTGGGAATAGTTTTTCTTGCCCTATTCCCGGGCGTAATTGCCTATCTGATACAGCTTAAGGCTCAAAAATATACGTCCTCAATAAAGACATCCTTAATTTTCACCTTAGAACCTGTTTTTGCCGCCGGTTTTGCCTGGACTTTAGGCGGAGAAAAGTTCATACTAACCGGCGCTTTAGGCGGTTTGCTGATAGTGATTGGTATGCTGATTTCGGAACAGCCTGTTGAAAAAATATTTTCAAAAATTAGGTGTAATAAAATATAATATAGGCCTAGCAGTGGTGGAGTTTTCCCATTTCCTGTTCCGATTCGCAACTGGAGGAAATTTATCTCCATGTTCGGCGGCTGAATAACTCGCTTTGCTCAAACAATTCAGCCTTTTTCCGAACATTTCTATAAATTTCTGTACGTTGCTCACAAGTCACAGAAAACAGGAAAACTCCACATGTGAAAAATTTGTTATGCCTTAGTTTGTATTTATTTTGGTGGTTTTACTCGAAATAATGGGGAAGCACCACTAACAGAGGGTATTGAAAAATAGCTGCAAATAGTATATAATTATGCCAGATAACTACCATATGGGGGTGTTTATATGACGCTTAAATATACATCATTGAGTGATAACAGCATAAGAGACATTGAAGATATAATTGCTTATAAAGGTAGAATTGTATCTGCTAAGGATATAAAGAATGCTTTAAAGAGCAAATATAAAGACAGCACAATTAGAAAAAAAATCTATTTATTAAAAGCAAAGGGGTGGCTGATATCTTTTAAAAAGGGGGTATATTATGTCAGCGATATTTCATCAAGAGGATTTACCGGTTTAAGTCCTTATGTGATCTCAGGCGCACTTATTGAGGATTCTTATGTAACTGCGGAATCAGCTTTGAGCTATTATGGATATATTGAACAGATGCATAGAACGGTTACTTCTGCCGTAAAAGTGAAAAGTAGAGAGTTTGAATTTCAGGACAAATATTACAGTTTTATCAAAATAGCACAAGACTTATTCTTCGGGTATCAAGTTGTAATGATTGACGGGCATAAAGCTCGTATTGCCGAACTTGAAAAATCTATTTTGGACTTTCTATATCTTAAACATAATTTGCAATCAATTGAGACCATTTTGGAGGTGCTTAGTAAAGTCCAAAAGCGGTTAGATATAAAAAAGATTACTGAATATTCAAAAATATTTCCGGAAACAACGAGAAGGCTCCTCGGTTTTCTTTTGGAGCTCGAAGGATTTGATACCGTAGAACTGAATAAAACAGTGAGTAAAAAAGGTGTAAGCAGGATGAGCGCCGTTTCAAATATATTTAATGCTAAATGGAGATTGTATTATGAAGATGGAATTAATGGACAGGGCAAAGCTTGAGGTTCTAAATAAAAGAGGTTTGAGATATAATCTTCAGGATGCAGAGAAGGACTATGTCCTTTCTGTACTGCTTAAAATTATTTACGGATCGAAACTTGCCGATAAACTTGTATTTAAAGGCGGGACGGCTTTGTATCATTGTTATCTTGAGCAAGTAAGATTTTCCAGCGACATGGACTTTACCGCAAAGTCAGCGGTGGCAGTTGAAGAATTTCAAAACTTGTTTTCAGAAAACAGCTGGATAGAAATCAAGGATGTTGCAGAGAAAAAGCATGGTTTTGATATCATCGTGAAATACTCCGCCGTTCTTTCACAGCCGGACTCTATAGTTATTAATGTGAATACGAAGCAAAAAGTTCTTCTTGAGTCCAAAAAGCTTAAATATAGAAATAAATATGATCTGGATGTTGACTGCTTTGTTATGGATGAACAGGAGATATTTGCAGAAAAAATAAGGACTATCAATGAAAGAGTAAAACCGAGAGATTGTTATGACCTATCAATGCTTAGAAGGTATAAAAAAATTGATATTCCTTATTGTGTAAAACTTGCCAAAAGCAAAGAATCGTATATTCCTATAACGAAGGAATATATGCTTAGGAATCTGCAAATAATTATCTCCGGTTACGACAAGGAAATGAAGGAGTTATATTATGCCGAAAAAGTTACAAAAGAAGATGCGGAAAAACTTGTACGAGAGATTACGGAATTAGTTTGAATTATTCAGTCGTGGATGAAGAGATTACTTTTTAATATGTGAACTACAGGTAATGAAAACCGTTACCTATAGTTACATGAAAACCCGGGGAGGGAACTATGGCTAAGAAAAAAGAACAGGATAAATGGCATCACCACAACGGAGCTTCCGGCGGGATCTATGGACTCGCTTTTATAGGAGCATTGATTTATTTTATGCAGCGGGCGGATTCGTTTTGGACCGTGATTCTTGGAATCCTAAAGGCAATTATCTGGCCGGTGCTGGTTGTGTATAATTTGCTGAAGTATTTGAATATGTAAGTATAAATATAATCAGGACGTTCCATATAAAATGTTACTAAAATTTACGGTGTGGCAAGGAGTTAATAAATGAACAGGATAACATTAGGGGTTATATGCGGATTGGTGTTTGGGAGTTTAGATGTATTGATAATGATACCTTTGAAATTTGATAATCCAAGGAAGAAGTATGAGGCAATGTCTTCCGCTTTTTTGGAGAGGTTTATGACCGGGTTTATTATTCCAAATATTAACCTGGGTATACATCCTGCACTTACAGGAGGGCTTTTGGGTGTTGGTTTCAGTGTACCTACGGCTATAATAACCAGGACTTATCTTCCAATAATCGGGACAGGAATTGTCGGGGGAGTGATCATTGGGTTCGTTTCAAAGCTGATAATCTAAAGATAGTGCAGGTTTATCTTAATGGAGTGGTAGAATAAACCTGCCTCTTTATATATAATATTAAAAGTAAACAAATCAATGAATAACCGTACATAAGGAGAATAACCATGTCCAAATCTGAACAAATTACCTGCAAATTGCGCTGTGAGTATTTAAAGAATCCTCTGGGGGTTGAAGAGACGAAACCCAGACTTTCCTGGCAGATAGCGGATGAGCGGAAAGGCGCCTGCCAAACGGCGTATCAGATAGTGGCGGCATCATCTCCGGAAGGACTCGAATACAAACCTGACTTGTGGGACAGCGGTAAGATTAGAACAGACAAATGTCTGGATATTGTTTATGCCGGAAAAGAATTGAACTCGCGTAGACGGATATTTTGGCGTGTGCGTGTATGGGATCATAAGGGTGAAGTTTCAGAGTGGAGCGAAGTCGCCTGGTTTGAAATGGGATTGTTAAAGCTGTCTGATTGGAAGGCTAAGTGGATAGGAAAATCCATAAAAAAAACAGACAATAGTCAGCCTTGCCCGTTTTTACGCAGGACTTTTGTTCTTAAGCCGGGTATAAAGAAAGCCCGCATTTACGTTACCTCCCGGGGACTTTTTGAGTTACACTTGAACGGGGAGCGTGTCGGGAAAGATTATTTTACCCCCGGATGGACTGACTACAAAAAACGTATTCAATATATTGTCTATGACGTTACAACTCAACTTTCAGAAGGGAATAATGTTTTAGGTGCTATCCTGGGTGACGGTTGGTACGCGGGGTTTCTTGGCTGGGGTAACAACCACCATTCTTACGGATATCAGTTATCATTACTGATGCAGCTTGAGGTGGAATATTTTGACGGTAAACGCGAGATAATCTGTTCGGATCCTGACTGGAAAACGGCTTTGGGTCCTATTTTGAAATCAGATATTTATAACGGTGAGACATATGATGCCCGAAGAGAGATTAAAAACTGGGATTCTACCCGGGGAAAAGAATCTGTGTGGAAAAAAGTTACTGTTTTTTCCGCTCCCAAAGCTTCTCTGGAGGCAAAATGCAATGCTCCGGTAAGAAAACAGGAGTCGCTGCCCTCTCTGGTCCAGACAGAGCCTGTAAAAGGCACTCATATATTTGATCTGGGTCAGAATATGGTCGGATGGGCAAAAATAAGATTTAACGCAAAAGCGGGTACGGCGGTAAAAATACGTTATGGTGAAATGCTTAATGATGACGGGACGCTTTACACCGCAAATCTTCGCGCAGCAGAATGTACGGACAGGTATATTTGCAAAGGGGGAGGGAAAGAGCTTTTTGAACCTCACTTTACCTTTCATGGTTTCAGGTATGTGGAACTGACAGGATTATCAAAAAAACCGGCTAAAAAGGATGTGACAGGTATAGTTCTCCACTCCGAGCTTCCGGGCACCGGGAAGTTTGAATGTTCAGACAAAATGATCAATCGTCTTCAGAAAAACATTATCTGGGGGCAAAAAGGTAATTTTCTGGATGTGCCTACAGATTGTCCCCAGCGCGACGAGCGCATGGGCTGGACGGGGGATGCTCAGGTTTTTATCCGAACTGCATGCTTTAACAGGGATGTAGCCTCCTTCTTTACCAAATGGTGTGTTGACCTGTCTGATGCTCAAAATCCGGAAGGCGCTTTTTCGCATGTAGCTCCCGATGTAATAGGAGGACACGGTTCAGCGGCCTGGGCGGATGCAGGTGTTATTTGCCCGTGGACTATATACAAATGCTATGGCGATACGCGTATTTTGGAAAGGCAATATGACTCCATGAAACGCTGGATAGATTGGATGAAGAAAAAAAGCGTTAACCATATTATTACTCCGGAGGCGTGTTTTGGCGACTGGTTGGGCTTGGATTTTTATGAAGGGCGCACTACCAAAGCCCTGACCCCGCATGAAATAATTGCCACAGCCTACTATGCTTACTCTACGGCTATTTTTGCCGGTATCGCAAAAATCCTGGGAAAAAATTCAGATGCTAAAAAATATTCGGCGCTCGTCAGGAAGATTAAATCGGCGTTTAACCGTGAATTTGTTTCATCACGCGGAAGAGTCATGAGTGAGACCCAGACTTCTTATCTCCTGGCTCTGGGATTTGATTTACTGCCAAAAACCAAACAACCTTATGCTCTGTCCCGACTAATTAAGGAGATAGAAAAACGTAACTGTCATCTTGCTACCGGCTTTGTGGGTACCCCGCTTTTGAATCCGGTGCTCACCAAGTTTGGAAAGACGGATATTGCCTATAAGCTTTTGCTTCAAAAAACTTATCCTTCATGGTTGTATTCTATCCTGCAAGGCGCAACCACAATGTGGGAAAGGTGGAACAGTTATACCAGGGATAACGGCTTCGGGGATGTCGGCATGAACTCCTTTAATCACTATGCTTACGGGGCTATCGGAGAGTGGATGTACAATACCGTAGCCGGAATTGAGCTTGACCCTGAAAATCCCGGGTATAAACATATAATAATCCGTCCGCAGCCTCAATCAAACTCTTCGGGTATGGAAAAAAGAATTAATTGGGTTAAATGTGAATTAATGACGCGTTACGGAAAAGTGAGCAGCTCCTGGAAAATAAAGAAAGGAAAGTTCTACGCTTTCGTCATTATTCCGGCAAACACAACCGCAACGGTTATTCTGCCTGGTCAAAAGCCAAGGAAGGTCGGAGCGGGTAACTGGGAGTTTGTGGGAAGAATATAAAAACTTTGCTCACGTTCCACGTTACTCATGTTGCTAACGTAAAAACGCGTTCATAAAGTTTGTTTTTCGATGGAGTATTATTTATTTTTATCTGTATTGGCGGGTATTATCTCCCGCCTTCATTAAATAGTCATTCGTCATTCGTATTTTCTTCTTAGGAGTGTATAGTTCCCTATCTTTGGACGTTCGGTACTTCTTAAGGTTTCTCTGTTGAACCAGCCGAGGAATTCAAAACTTTCTGTTATTTTAATGGCTTCGAAAAATTCTATCGGTGAGAATATTTTTATATCCGCTTTTTGTTTGAAAAGGTGTTTTTTTCCGTGGTCCTCAACTTCAAGGAGAATAGTCTCCGTTTCTAATCCGTTAACACTATCTTTAATGTCGATTTTGTAAAACACTCTTATAAGTATATTCTTCCGTTTTATCATCCAGGTCTGAGGGGAGAAAAAGTGCTCTTTGCTTCTGACGGTTCTAAAATTCTCTATAAGGTAAAGTCCTCCGGGTTTCAAAGCTTTTGCAACTGACTTAAGATGAGAAATAAGTTTTACAGTGCTGTCAATGTATCCTATAGTTCCCATCATCATCATTGTAAAATCGAACGGTTCTTTTACCGTAAAATTGGTGAAGTCCGCCTTTTTTGTTTCTATCTTTAAGCCGGTTTCCTTTGCTTTTAAAGTGAGATACTTTAACATATTAGGGCAAAGATCAAGCCCCGTACACTTGTACCCGCGTTTTGCCAGTTCTAATAACTGCGGAGAGGGCCCGCATCCTATATCTAAAAAAGATACCGGTTTCACTTTTGAATATTTTTTTATAAATTTTTCAAACAGGTTTATCTGTCTGGAAGGATTAATGAAACTAAAAGCTATTTCGTAGTAAAGCGGTTCTCCGTATATTGACACTTAGCCCCCTATATTATATATCAAGTTAAGTTTATACCAGAAAAGCGGAATGTGCAAGGCATAAATGAGGAGGCTTGGATGCTTAGAGGCGCGGAGGCGCAACAAAAGCATGAGAAGTGATGGATGCTAGGATGCTTGGAGGCGCGGAGGCGCAGCAAAAGTATGAGAAGTGCTGGAAGTTTGGATGCTTGGAGGTTCAGAAACGCAGCAAAAGCATGAGAAGTGCTGGAGGTTTGGATGCTTGGAGGCGCAGAGGCGCAGCAAAAACATGAGGAAATGTTGGATGCTCAGCGCATCCATCTGTTGAGACCTTGCTAAGCCCTCCGTGCCTCTGCGCCTCTGCGCGTCCATTCTACTTGAAATACACTTCAGCGCCAAGGAATATGGTTCTTCCGGGTTGTGTAACTCCTGCTATATCCTGATATTGTCTGTCAAATACATTGTTTATTCCAACGGTTAGCTTTGCGTTATCTATTTTTCTTGAAGCGTTTAGAGAGAGGGTTTCATAGGCCCCGGTTGTGTTTCTGATTATAAAAAGGGCCGGGATGTTTAGAGTAATTTCAAAGGGGAGCATTATGTTGAGATTAATATTTAATTTGTGTTCGGGGAAATTTAGAGCATATTTTGATATGTAAATTGTTCCTGTTATTGCCCGTGTAAATGAATATGAGATGTTTGCACCGTCATTTTTGCTTATTTTAAAGTCAAAAGCCGCTGAAGCTCCATAAAAATCGGAAGTTCCTATGTTTTGTACTTTCCATAAACCGCTGTCTTGGACCCAGTCAATCAGGTCTTTTTGGTATCTGTAAAAAAATGACAAACTTCCTTTAATTTCCGTGCAGAGTTTTGAAGCAATACCGAGTTCGGCAGAATATGCTTTCTCCGCCGCCAGATTGTCGTTTCCTATATTGTAGGGATCGGTATAATACAGCTCCGTAAAGGACGGAAAACGAAAAGATCTTCCTGCTGATAATTTAATATCCGTTGCATTATCCGGCTGAAAGGAAAAACCAAGACTTTCTGCGGTTTCACACAGCTGTTTTCTTGACTCAAGTAAGAGGGCCGCTGAAAGAGAATATTTTTCGGTTAGGGGGAAATAAGTTTCAACTGATATTCCGGGATATTCTTCCTGTCTTTTTCCGAGGTTTGAGCTGTCAAGTGAGGCCAGACCGTAGGAAAAACCGAAAACTGTTTTAATACCGTTCTCAAAGAAAGGGGAAAATGACAGATTGAGTTTGGTATCGTTTAATACATGAAGATTTCGATAAGCGGACGGATTTAAAAGAGTCAGAATAAAATCATCAAGATGCCTTTTATAAGAGAGCGAGATATTAACTGTGTCTTTTTGCAAAAATAATATATTTGATGAAGAAACCAGGAAGGAGCCTGTTTTTTCCCTTGAAGGTTTGTTCTTCCCCGGTGTGTAGAAATCATAAGCGCCGAAATCCTTCTCGGTATAACCCGCGTAAAAATCAGAAGAAAATTCGGTTTGCTCATAGCCTGCTTTAATAGCCGCCGCGTATCGTCTAAAATCCATATCATAGCTGTAGCCGTCTGAGGAACTCCCGTCGGCAGACAGCAGGATATAGCTTTTTGGAAGAGTTAAAGATAGAGTGCCTCCTGTATAAAAGGTGTTGTAACTTGAGGTATAAATTTTAAGGAAAAAATAATTGGTTTCCGCAAGTTTGGTCTTAACATCCAGGGTCCCGCACATAGCTGAAGAACCATATATTGCAGAACCTTGACCTGGAAGTATGTCAATGCTCTGCAAAAGCACAAAAGGTACGGGAATATCACAGTTAAAATGGGCAGTCTGGGAATCGTTAATTTTTATTCCGTCCAGGAGTACCGCAGTTTGCTGAAAAGATGAACCTCTTATGCTGTAGTCGGTTTGAATACCAAAGGTTCCTCTTTGTTGAATATCAATCTCGGAAATACCGGACAAGGCGTCTTCGGCGCATAAATTAAATGATTCAGAGGTATCTGCTGATATTAAAAAGGGATTATTGACATTAAGTCTTGTTCCGGTTATTAAAATTTCCTTCAATTCAAAAGGCTCTTTGCCTTCAGAATATACCGTAGAAAATATCAGACATGCAATAACTGTCAAGTATTTCATTGTAAACCACTCCTTTCCTAATGGGTTGACAATTGAATTGTAGCATTTTAAGATTGAATAGTCAATCTTAAACACGAAATCCAATGTGGAAAACGTACAGATTTTGACATGTTAATGTTAAGGCTTTAAGGGAATTCCGGGTTTTCGGATATCTGTTGACAATATTATATTTAAATGTTACTATGTGAAGCAAATAGCACATAGATAAAGAGTTCCGGAGGGGAAGTGGTGGCAAAAGAGAAAATATATCATCTGCATGCGGATATTCTAAAAGCGCTGGCGCATCCGATTCGCATAAAAATAGTGGAATTTCTTGCCGGAGGCGAACAGTGTGTATGCAAGATTGTCCCTGTGGCAGGAGGGGAACGGACCGGAGTTTCTAAACATCTGGCTATACTTACAAAAGCAGGTATTTTGTCTTCAAGAAAGAAAGGCCTGTTTGTCTGTTATAGTTTGAAGATCAAAAGTGTCTGTAACTTTCTTACTTGCTGTGAAAATGTGATAGCGGAGCAATTTAAGGAAAAAAAGAAATGAATAATGCGATAAAGAAAAAATACGGCGGGTACAGTCCCAAAAGATGAGCGGCCCCCTTGTTTAAGGAGACAGAATGAAAGGCATTTCTAGAAAACTGGCGTTTCTTGACAGGTATTTGACGCTTTGGATATTTCTGGCGATGGCAATAGGTGTATTTGGCTGTTACTTTTTCTCCGGTATCGAGCCGTTTATAAATTCTTTTAACTTTGGGACAACCAATATTCCTATAGCGATAGGTCTCATTCTTATGATGTATCCTCCTCTTGCAAAAGTAAAATATGAGGAGATGGGTGATGTATTTAAGAACTGGAAAATTCTCGGGCTTTCCCTGATTCAAAACTGGGTAATTGGTCCGGTTTTTATGTTTTTCCTCGCCATAACTTTCCTTTCGGGTTATCCTGAATACATGGCAGGTCTTATCTTGATTGGTCTGGCAAGATGCATTGCAATGGTGATTGTCTGGAATGAACTGGCAAAAGGCGACAGTGAGTATGCGGCAGGACTTGTGGCTTTCAATTCAGTATTTCAGGTGCTCTTCTTCAGTGTCTATGCCTGGTTTTTCATCACGGTACTTCCGCCTGTATTTGGCTTTAAGGGGAGTGTGGTGGAGATTACAATAGGACAGATAGCAAAGAGTGTCTTCATATATTTGGGGATCCCTTTTGTTTCAGGAGTCCTGACAAGGTTTTCGATGATAAAGTTAAAAGGAAAAGAATGGTATGAAACAAAGTTTATCCCAAAAATAAGTCCTATAACTTTAATTGCCCTGCTTTTTACTATTGTTATCATGTTTTCGCTTAAAGGAAAGCTTATTGTAACTATCCCTGCGGATGTTTTAAGAATTGCAGTGCCGCTTTTGATATATTTTGTTATAATGTTCCTTGTCAGTTTTTGGATGGGAAAGAAGATCGGCGCTGATTATTCCAAAACGACTACTATTGCATTTACGGCTGCAAGTAATAATTTTGAGTTGGCAATTGCCGTAGCGGTTGCGGTATTTGGCATTAATTCCGGTGTTGCTTTTGCCGCGGTCATCGGACCTCTGGTGGAAGTACCGGTTATGATAGGACTTGTTAATGTCGCGTTCTGGTTTCAAAAAAAACTTTTCATAAGCAGTAAAACGGTTTAAATGAAAGAAAAAGATATTATAAAAAAGAAAGTACTCTTTCTCTGTACGGGTAATTCTGCGCGCAGCCAGATAGCAGAGGGATTTCTTAGAAGTCTTGGAGGTTATGAGTATGAAGTTTTTAGCGCAGGACTTAAACCTCAGGGTATTAATTTTCTTGCTGTAAAGCACATGGCGTTGGAAGGTGTTGACCTGACAACGCAATATTCTAAATCAGTTGAAGAGTTTAGCGGTAAACAGTTCGATTATGTGATAACACTCTGTGATAATATCAAAGAGAGTTGTCCTGCTTTTCCGGGAAAATATAAAAGTATTCACTGGTCAATTAAGGATCCGGCAATAAAGGGTACGGAAAAAGAAAAACACGACGCGTTCCATGAAGCTGTTTACCATCTTAAACAAAAAATTAATGCGTTCCTGAAAGAGGACCGCAGAGGTTTGGATGTTTAGAAGATTAGATGTTTTGCAAAAGATAATACTACGTTAATGTGAAACGTGAGTAACGTGATAACGTGGAACGTTTTAACCTGTTTTAGGGAGAAGTAAATTGAAGGAAACATTTAAATTTCTTGGTATCCTGCTGGTTTTTCTTTGTTTTTATTTTATACCTTTCGAAAGTTTAGGGCTTTCGGGTGCTTTTCTTGAGGCATTTATGATGGCTCAGGATTACGCCAGACAGCATGTTTTACTCTGCCTGGTTCCTGCGTTTTTCATCGCAGGAGCTATAACTAATTTTGTAAAGCAGGAATCTGTAATCAAATACCTCGGAGCAGGCGCAAAGAAAGTTACGGCTTATGGAGTGGCCTCCGTTTCAGGGGCAATTCTTGCAGTTTGTTCCTGTACTGTACTTCCTCTCTTTGCCGGAATTTATACAAATGGAGCAGGTTTGGGCCCTGCGGCAACTTTTTTATACTCAGGTCCGGCCATTAATGTTCTTGCTGTTATATTAAGCGCAAGAGTTCTCGGAATCGAAATCGGCATAGCAAGAGCTGTCGGCGCTGTCGGGCTTTCTATTATTATCGGGCTGCTTATGCATTTCTTTTTTTTAAAAGAGGATAGGGAAAGGCAGGCAAAGCATGCGGAAATGTTTGCGGCAAACGCTGATGTAAAGGAGAGAAGAAATCTTCTGCAAACCTCAATATTCTTCGGTATTCTTGTTTTAATTCTTATCTTTGCAAACTGGAGCAAGGCAGGTCCGGGATGCTGTCCTCCTGATCTTAGCCTGCAAAAACTTTTATCGGGTGATCTAGGGATCAGTTATTTTATGGGTTTTTGGGGCCTTATGTTTAAATACAAATGGATAATAACCATTGCATTACTAACTTCACTGGGTATTATGCTGGTAAATTGGTTTGAAAAAGATGAGATGAAAACATGGGTGTCCTCCACCTGGGATTTTACAAAACAGATTTTACCTTTACTTTTAGGAGGGGTGCTTGCAGCGGGATTTCTTCTAGGACGGCCGGGTCATGAAGGTCTGATTCCTTCGGCCTGGATTGCCAAAATTCTTGGCGGAAACGGTATAGGAGCTAATTTATTTGCCTCAGTTGCCGGAGCTTTGATGTATTTTGCCACACTTACCGAGGTGCCGATACTTCAGGGTTTAATAGGTTCCGGAATGGGAAAAGGTCCGGCTTTGACCTTGCTTCTTGCAGGACCGTCCTTGAGTTTGCCGAGTATGATAGTCATAGTTAAGATGATAGGCGTAAAAAAAGGCCTTACTTACATTGGTCTTATTATTATTTTATCCGCTATTGCCGGTATGATATTTGGAGCAATGTAAATACGGAGAACAGAAGACGGAAGAGCAGATGATTAAATTATTTTCAAGGAGGAATTTATAATGAATATTTTGAAAGTTTCACTTATTTCTATTTTGTTTATGTTGGGAGTGTTTTCGTCTTTCTCTTGTTTGGAAAAAGGGAAGCAGGTAAGTGATATTGATATTAAGGAAATAAAAAGCGCAGAGGATGCCATCAGTACTGCTAAGAAAAATAAAATATATCTGTTTCTCTGTTTTTATGAGAAAAATGACGAGGCTCTCCTGTCCATGGAAAAGGAAGTAGAAGCTTTCAGGAAAGATAACCCTGCAAAATCATTTTTTTATAAAACACCGGCAACGAATACGAAAGATGCCGAGCTGGTTAAGAAATACGGGCTTGATAAAGTTAAATTACCTGCCGTGCTGGTTTTTGCACCAAACGGGGTTATTACCGGCGGTTTTCCCGAGAAAGTGACAAGACCGCAGTTGGAAGGAACAATTGCGACAACTTTGGATTTGGATATAATGAAGGTTCTTCAGGAGGATAAAATTGCATTAGTCCTGATTCAAAATGGTAAAACAAAGTCAAATAAAGAATCGACAGATTCTGCAGAAGAATTTAAAAATGACTCTACGGTGAAAGATCTCGTAGGGATTGTTATTGCTGACCCGTCGGTAAAAGAAAATAAGAATTTTCTGACAGCCTGCAAACTGGATGAAAAGGTAGAAGAAGCCTCAATTGTTGTTATTGTTCCCCCCGGAGCTATTGCCGGAGTTTTTAAGGGAAAGACCGATAAAAGTATTATTCTTAATTCTTTGAAAGGCGGGACTTGCGGACCTGCCGGGTGCGACCCCGCTACTCCCGGATGCGAACAGTAAAAAACAAGACGTAAATTTATTTAGGATATGTTGGTTTATCAGTTTTGTTTAGAATTTGCTTTTAAGGAGGGGATGACAATGAAAATAGAAATTCTCGGGACCGGCTGCCCAAAGTGTAAAAAGCTTTACGAGCTGGTTCAGGAGACAGTAAAAGAGCTTGGTGCTGAAGCGGAAATAAATAAAGTGGAAAAGATAGAAGATATAATGAAATACAATGTGATGATAACTCCGGTGCTCGTAATAAACGGAGTAATTAAAGTGGCAGGAAAAATACCGTCAAAGGCGGAGATTACCGGCTGGATTACGACGGAGTTGGCAAAATAGTTTACAAGTTTAGAATTTTTAAAATGTAACCGTAATATTTAAATTGCATAACACAGCCTACTTTTTTGCCCGCCGATCTTAATGGAGGGAAGACCTGTGTTTACCGATTAATAATATAACTGTTCTTTGTTAAAATTTTAGGCAGAAATCTTGAAAGAATCGTGTAATTTGGCATACTTTTTGAAATCAACAGGATGATTAGAGATCCAGTTAGCAGCAATGATGTTGTTTAGAGTTCTTATCTTG
>Ga0208373_1002009_pt1 | contig 24248 bp, 19 predicted proteins | sample RifOxyC2_FD_184036 | JGI IMG/M metagenome (GOLD analysis project Ga0208373, IMG submission 184036) | Soil microbial communities from Rifle, Colorado - Rifle Oxygen_injection C2 (SPAdes) | ecosystem: Environmental > Terrestrial > Deep subsurface > Rock core/Sediment | place: Rifle, Colorado... | reverse complement strand
ATAATCGTATCAATTATATTTTTAATTTACGATAAAATTATTTGGGAAGGGGATATAATCAAGAAAATAATGTTTCATTTTAGAAATTATAGTGATTATAGACAATTACTTATTGGCAGTTTAGGATTATTGTTAGATCAAGAGAGCGGTTTATTGATTTATGCTCCATTTTATATCTTTAGCACTTTAGGAATGGTTAGTTTATTAAAATATAATAAAAAATATGGCTGGATGTTATTGTTATTATTTTCATTATATTATTTGACAATTCCCACAAGTGAATTTTGGGCAACGTATGGTTCTCCAGCCTCAAGATATATAGTAGTTGTTATACCGATATTATCAATAGCATTCAGTATTTATATTATTCATTTAAAAAAAATATTGTTAAAAATAATGACGATTTTTGTACTCGGATGGTCTTTTATAATTTATTTTATACTTATTCTCATTCCACAATATAGGGTTCATAGCCCCAATTATGCAACCGGTAAAAATGAGTTACTGGATAGGTTGTATGCTACCGGATTATTCCCGGATATAACGGCTTTTTTCCCGTCATTCTTAAAAATATCTGATACAACTTATTATTTGACAATTTTATTTGTGGCTGTATTTGTAGTGCTACTAATTTATTATATTAAGCAGGAAAATATTACTGTGGAAATATATAACAAGAAAAAGGTATTAAAAATCACTGCGGTTATAGTTTGTATAATATTTTCTTTTATAGTATTTATAGAATGTACATATTATACTTACCAAAAGTATGAAGTTGAGAACTATTATTCTGGCGGTGGAATTGTTTGGGGAAAGAGTAGTGAATATTTATTTTTAAATGGAAAAGGATATTTTTCACTTATTAAGGTAGCATTAAGGGAAAATGAGCAGATTAATGTAAGGATAATTGCAAAGGGTGATTATGATAAAAAGGATTTTTCTCTACTTAATATTGAAACAGTAAACGATAAAAAGAAAGAGAGTGTTGGAAAAATAGTAATTGATAGCAGAGATATAAAAGAATATAATATTTCGCATAGGGCAATCGAGAGTGGATTAAAACCATTTTGGTTTATTAATAATTATGAAAATAAGTATAAAGGTGTTTTGATAGATAAAATCGTTTTTTCTTCAATAACAAAAAAGCCTTGGTTAGGATTCTTGAATTATCAAATAGGCAGGATAGATAGACGTTTAGGCTGGAATGATTTTGCTTGGGAAAGGTTTGAAAAAGCAAAGAGTTTAGGGTATAAATATTGAAGTGGAATGCCTTGACATTGTGACGTAAATATTATAGAATTTAATTCTATTTGTATTTTATAAAAAGGAGAATTTATGGAAGAAAAACAAATTGAAAAAGAAATAGGACTGATAGGCCTAACAAAATTGATAATAAAAAGAAAAGCCATATTATTAGTTAGTGCATTTTTGTTTATTTCAATAGCCTGTGTTGTGTTACTAATACCGCCGAAGATATTTCAATTGGCAATATTGATAGACACTGAAGGTACTACTTATAATAAACTGGACGATTTTATTATTAAAATAAAAGAAGGTGGTTTTAATGATAGAGTGTTTCGGGCTTTGAAATTGGATCCATTTGAAGTAAAAATGAGTTTTGATGCATCATATCCAAGAGAGTCTAAAATTGTAAAAATATCTACCAAAAAATTAAGTAAAGATATTGACTTGGGATTGAAGATGCTGAAAAATTTGTATGAAGAAATATATAAAGAAAATGAGGAAAATATTGATGACATATTATTTTCAATGGACAGGAAAGACTCACCCTTAATTGGAAGTTACAATAATATGATTTTATTTAATAAGAATGAAATAAAAGTAAAAGAAGAAAGGTTAATAGTTATAGATGAAGAAATAAAAAAAAATAGTGAAAAATTACCGGAATTAGAGGAAAATTATGAAAAAGTATCAAAGCAAAATGAAAAATATATTATGGGAAAAGTTAACTTGGATAAAGGGATAAATGAAAAATTTTCAAATTTAATTCAAAAAAATAATGAATTACTTAATAGAAATTATAGTTTGATGCAAAAATTAAAAGAAAATATAAGTAATTTAAAAAGTGAAAAAGAAAGTATTTCATCAGTTATAAGAAATATGAATTTAGAAAATGAAAAATTCGCAATAGAAATTAGTAAAATTAATTTGCCGAAATTCAGGGAAGATTATAAAAGTGTAATATTGTTAAGAGCGCCGTATTTAGATAATGTCCAAACAATTTTAAAAAAGAGTATAAAGATAATTATTTCAGGAGTATTAGGTTTTATATTTGGTATATTTTTAATTCTTATTATAGAATTATTTAGTAAAGCAAATGTGGAATTGAAAAATGAAATATAAGAGAAATAAATAATGATTATTGTAGATAAAATATTTGGTTATTTAAAAGTTAAAAAGCAGATAAAAGAAAGAGTGACAAAACATACAGTCATGCTTGCAGATTATCCGAGATGTGGTGTTGGCTGGATTAGATTTATGCTTGGAACTGTATTGCATTATAATTCTACTGAAGAACTAAAAAAGTTAACAAAACTTGAAATGTATAAATATGCACCTACAATAGCAGGCACTGAAAAGAAATTTGAACCTTTTTATTTTAACGGAGATAAGTATTTGTTAAAAACTCACTACAAATATTTTAAAAATTTTAATAAAGCAATTATTATTTATAGAAATCCATTTGATGCTATAAAGTCATATTATACACACTTATTAATGGAAACGGGTAAGGTTTCCTATAAACGTATAGGAAAATTGTCTTTAGAAGAAACATTTTTATTAATAGGAGTTAAAAATTATATAAGAACTTATGAAACATGGTTCGAGCAAATTAAAAGAAAACCAAAACAATTTTTATTAATCAAATATGAGGATTTATTAAAGAATACTGAGAAGTTACTAGAAGATATGATAATTTTTCTTGAAATAGATTATGGAAAATTGAAACAGATGAGGTATCTCACAAAAATAGCGAATATGTATAAAAAAACAGATGTGACTATGCCACGGGAAAACAAGCAATATCCTGCGGTGGCATTTAAGGAAAAAGAAGATATATTTAGAAAAGTGGAAACAATATTTAATGAAAACATTTTGGGAACAATATCTCCTGAATTATTAAGAGAAGTAAATAAATTATTTTTAAAAATGGAATTAATAAAAAGTTAAAAAAATGAATACGAATTGGATAGAATTAATTTGCACAATAGGTCCGAGTTCCAATAATCCATATGTTTTGCGGCGTATGAAACAATTGGGAGTTACCCTATTGCGTATTAACATGTCACATACCTCAATACCACAATTAGATAAGATGGTTAAATCTGTAAGAGCTATAACAGATATTCCAATTTGCATAGATACGGAAGGTGCACAGATTAGAACAGGTAATGTTATAAATAATAGCATAGAATTGAAACAAGGTACAATTGTTGAATTAACCAAGAAAAACATTATTGGTAATTTTAGAAGATTAACTCTTACACCGGATACCATTTTTGCTCAAATAAAAATTGGGACTATGTTTTTTTTGGATTTCAATAAAGTTTTGTTATTGATTATTAAGAAAACTGAATCAGGAGATTTTTTAGCAAAAATTATGCAAGGAGGAAAAATTGGCAGTAATAAAGCTGTCAATATAGATAATGGCATAGATTTACAAAGTATAACGAAAAAAGATATAGAAGCTATTCAGTATGCTAATAAAAATTTTATTAATACTTTTGCCTTATCTTTTTCAAGCGGAAAAGAATCAATAAAACACTTGAGATCGCTTGTGAAAAAAGATGCAAAAGTAATTTCAAAAGTTGAAAGTCGTAAAGGCATAAATAATTTGAATGATATAATTCAGTATTCTGACGCTATATTAATAGACAGGGGTGACCTTTCAAGAGAAGAACCTATAGAAAAAATACCTGCATTACAAAAAATGATTATTACTAAGGCGCATCAAAAACCAATTCCCGTTTATGTAGCAACAAATCTACTTGAATCCATGGTAGCAAATTCTTTCCCTACAAGAGCAGAAATAAACGATATAGCCAATACTCTGACAGATGGAGCAAATGGATTAGTACTCGCTGCAGAAACTGCTGTTGGAAAATATCCCGTTCAATGTGTTAACATGGTTGATAAAATGATAAAACAGTATAATTCTGATATTGAAGATATTGCAAAGTTAGAAACTTCATGGAAAGGTGTAGATTTAATAAATAATACAATATTGCCTCATGGATATAGCTCTGATGATTATAGAATAACCCCAAAACAATTAAAAAAGAAAAAGGATAAGCAAAGTATATTAGTTAATTCTTTCATAATCAGTGATATCAATAATATAGCAAACGGATGTTATTCTCCGTTGACAGGGTTTATGACAAAAGAAGAAATAGATTGCGTGCTCGATAATTATTCATTACCTAACGGTATTATTTGGCCGATGCCGATAATTTTACAGATTTCACTAGGTAAACCCAATATAGGTATTGGTGAAACTGTAATTTTGGTAGACGGTAATAGCAATAAACGGGTGGGGCACATAACTATAAGTGATATATATAAATTTGATAAAAAGAATATTACTAAAAGGTGGTTTAAAACTGATAGTATGAAGCATCCTGGAGTAAAAAGGATAGTTAATGGTGGTGATTATTTCATAGGCGGTGAGATTAAGCAAGATGATGCATATTATAAAATATCTCCTGAATATTGTATGACTCCTTCACAAGTAAGAACCATTTTTGCACACAAAGGATGGGAAAGAGTAGTAGGTTTTCATACGCGTAACATACCACACCGTGCGCATGAGTATATACAAAGAAAAGCTATGGAAAAAGCGGATGCCGATGGTTTATTTATACATCCAGCAATTGGTGAAAAAAAGAGCGGAGATTTCACGATTGATGCTATTATAGAAAGTTATAAAGTATATATTGACGATGCTGGTTTAAGTAATAAAGCTTTATTAAGCGGTTTTTGGGCAAATAGCTGGTACTCAGGACCTAGGGAAGCAGTTTTTACAGCTATCTGCAGAAAAAACTATGGTTGTTCACACTTTGTTATAGGCAGAGACCATACCGGTGTTGGGGATTTTTATAAGCAAAATGAAATACATGATTTATTTGAAAAATTAGGTGACATCGGGATTAAACCGATATTTTTTAACATGGTTGTTTACAATAGTAAAAAGAATGTTTATGAAGAAATATCTATGGAAAAGATATCTGCGAAACATAAAAAAGTATCAGGAACAAAAGTCAGAGATTTGTTAACTAAAAGAAAATTTCCACCTGAATGGATGGTTAGGACTGCAGTAAGTGATCACCTTCTAAAATGTATATCTAAAGGAAAAAAAATATTGGTTAAATGAAAAATGGATTGATTGTATGGTTAACGGGATTATCAGGTTCCGGAAAAAGTACTATAGCAAACATAGTAATTAAAAAACTTAAGAAAGCAAATGTAAAAGTGGAAATAGTTGATGGTGATGCTGTTAGAAATCTCACCACAAGACATCTTAAGTATTCCAAATCCGATATATTTAAAAATAATATGATAATATCCGATATATGTGAAGAAAAAAGAAAATATTTAGATGTAATTATTGTAACAGTGATAGCACCGTTTAAAAAAATAAGAAAAGAAATCAGGGATAGATTCGGTAAATTCTATAAAGAAGTATATGTAAAAGCTTCATTGGAAACCGTTATAAAAAGAGACCCAAAAGGTTTATATGATAAGGTAAAAAAAGGTTTAATCCAAGATATGATAGGTTTTTCTAAAAATGTTCCATATGAAATACCTGATAATCCGGATCTTATATTGGATACCGAAAGCAAAAATCCTAAAGAATTAGTATCAAATATTTTGGATTTTATAATATGTAATATTAATCTAAATGTAAAATGAGAATTTTAAATATTTTTGTAAAGAAAGTAAAATATTTACTATGAAAAATATATTTTTAAAAAAAATTTGTAATATGGTAGGGAAAAAAATATTATTTCTTTTTTTTATTAGTATAATATTAGGATTTTTATCAGGTTTTATAGAAATAGCAGTGGGTTTTTCATTGCAGAATTTTCTTGCTAAATATAATATTTTAAAAGATGACAATTCTTATTCTTTTGTTATACCGTTTTCCAATAAACCAATAGTGTTATTATTATTTGTTGCTTTCGTCAGATATGGGGTAATTTTCTTTTCAGATACAATATCTAATATTTCATACGAAGCATTTAATACCCGCATACGCACGTTAATAGCTGTTAATTCCATGGATTCGGATGTAGAAAGTAACACTCTTTCAATAACCGAAGTAAGCCATGTTCTTAGTAATGTATTGTCTAAAACTTCGCAGTTTTTCAGTTCATTATGTGGTTTTTTTAATCAAATCGTAGTATTAATAACCGTTTTTATCGGGATGTTATTGATTTCAACTAATTTGACCCTAATAGTAGTAGTTTCAATAGTTGTTTTAGGTTTGCCTACATTATTCCTGAAAAGTTCATTTCAGCGGCATTCGGCTAATGTCTATAAATATACTGCCCAATATGTGTTTAATATACTTAAAAATCTGAAAAACATTTATTTGTTAAGGGTAATAGGTACCAATAAGCAGGAATTGAAGAAATTGTTGCAGTTTAATAGTAAAACATTTCAATATTATTTAAAATATATTATAGGGATAAACGCAAACAGCAGCTGGCCTACTTTAGTCGGAGTTTTTATAATTATTTTTATAATATGGGTGAACAGTCGTAGCAAATACATTCCCGTTTCTTTAATTATACCTTTTATATTTTTATTAAATAGATTTGCATTTTCTATATCAAAAATTCTTGCTTCAATAGGTCAAATCCAATTTTCATACCCTTTTATGCTAGAGCTATCAAATTATCATGATATTTTAAATTTTAACAATATAAATTCGATAGATAGAAAATATAATTCAGATATATATTCTAAAGCACCCGAATTATTGGTTGTTAAAAATTTAGCTGTCGGCAGAAAAAATAATATACTGAAAAAAAATATAAATTTTGAATTTAAAAAAGGGGATTTTATTGTTATATCAGGAGAATCTGGCAAAGGAAAAACAACCTTACTCATGACTATTTTAGGAATAGTTTCTAAAATAGAAGGGGATGTCGTATGTAACGGTATTTCTGTAGATGAATGGGAACCTGCATACTTCAGGAAGTATGTGGGGTATTCAGGTACAGAACCTTTTTTGTTGGAAGGTACCATAAAGGATAATATCCTTTATGGTATGTATTTGGACAATAATGAAGAAGAAGAAATTAAAAAGGTTTTGGAAGTAACCTGTAGTTCATTTGTATATGAACTTGAAGGGGGCTTGAACCATATTTTAAGGGAGGCAGGCGAAGGTATATCCGCAGGGCAAAAACAGAGAATTTCTTTGGCAAGGGCGCTATTAAGAAAACCGACAATATTAGTTTTAGACGAAGCTACTTCAAATATTGACCAAAATACTGAAGCGAAAATAATTGACTCGATATTGGTTAACTATCCAGATGTTATGATTGTAGCTGTATCGCATAGGGACTCTATTAAAAAATACGCAACAAAAGAAGTAGTTATTTGAGAGCGTTATAACATCATCACCGCTCTTGATTACATCCATCCTCCGTAGCAGTAGTTTGCTACGGCGTAGGACGGACAGATTTCCAAAGATGATTACACAGATTTAACAACAATCGTTAATCTGAGTAATCTTGCGACAAAGTCGTTTATTTTATGAAATTATTAAATGTAATATTTTCTTACAATAGATACTATTTATTTAAAAATACGGTTGAGTCATGTCTTGAGTTCGGGCCGGAAGGTGATCTCTTAATAGTTGATGACGGAAGTGATGATGTTAGAATAATAGAATATCTAAAAGAATTGAAAGATAGAAAAATTAATGTAATCATAAGAGATAAGCATTTAAATGGATTTCACGGAAAATTATACGATAATATGGATTTGGCTACTGATTATGCTATTAAAAATAATTATAAGTATATTTTTTATATACAAGATGATATGCAATTCATGTGGAAAGATAATAGTTTTATTACTAAAGTAGAAACTATATTTAATAATAATAAAAATGTATCTATGATTTCACCGTTATTCCAAAAAGGTATTTTATCTGATAAATTTAACGAACACTTTGAAATAATTAGCGAATGTAATTGCTGGTGTAGAAGATTATATGCTATATGTGATATTGGCATTATGTCAGTAGATTTACTTAAAGAAAAAAAATGGAAATTTAAAAAGAGTGAAACAGAAAATTGTAATACATGGTACAACTGGGGGTATAAATTATATATTATAAAACCTCCTATTTTATCATGGATTCCATGGAGTGGCATTGAATGGATTTTAACAGGAGCTATAAAAAACATGTCTCCAAAAAATAGATATTTGTTGAAACCGTTTACAAATGAACAAATTGATATATTAACAAATAGCGATTTAAAAGACATACCAACTCATGAAAAATACTGTTTTCCTTGGGGATGGAAATGTTTATCTCCTTATTGGTTTACAGGTGGAAGACGCGATTACATAAAACTGACTATGAAAAAATTTTTCAAAAAAGGTATATTGCCGAAAATCTCGACTATCCGATGATTCTTTGGTATGCAGTAAAAAATAAATGAGATCATTAGTTAAAACAATTATAGTAAAAGTTACTGTTTTTATACTTTGTTTTATAGAGATTCCATATTTTTTATTAAAGAATGTTGGAATATTTAAAAATAAAATAATTTATATATTTTGGGAACGAAGTTTTGGACATACAATAACAGGTATAGATTATGCCTCTAGGCTTTTTTATCCTAATAGAATATCATTAGTTTATATTCCGCATCCGCGTTCAAACGAATATTTGCCATTATGTTATGAACACAACGTAGATTCTTTTTTATTCAAGAGTATCTTTTTGCCATATTCGCATATAGGCGGTAGGATTAGATATAATATATTTTTTGTAATTTTATGCATTATAAATGGTTTGATAAAAAAGTTTCATATAATTGAACGCAGTAATGTTTATAAAACAGTGTCAATTGCTAGTGATAATCTTTTGTTGGGTGATGAAAATGTAGGCAAATTAAAAAAGTGTATAGATCTTACAGGATACTATAGGCTACTTAAAGAAAATATTGGGAAAAAAGCTAAATTACCAAGACTACTTGATGAACAATGTAAGAAAATAATAGTCGAAAAATACTCTGATATTTTTAATAAACCTTTTGTTGTTTTGCTTTTAAGAGAAAAAGGGAGAAATAGTAAAGGATTTGAACATTACGTAAGATGTTCTGGCCCTCAAGAAAATTATATACTTGCAGTTAAGCATCTGGTAGAAAATGGTTTTAATGTAGTGGGTTCAGGTGAAACAAATAACAGTATTTTTAATTCTTTAAATGGATACTATTCTTTTAAAGATATTGAAATAGATGATAAACTTTTAAATATATTTTTACTAATGAATTGCAAACTTTTTATTGGTCAGCATTCTGGCCCATACATATTATCAAGTTCTTGTAATATTCATGTTCTGTTATGTGATGTTATGCCTCATTGGGAAGGTACTTTTAATTCAAAAGATATTATTCTTTTTAAAAACTTAGTTGAAAAAGAGACAGGTAAAAGACTATCTTTGGTAGATATTTACTTGAGAAATCAGGATATAGCATACGGATATAATTTTAATAAAAAGAAAATAGCAGTTGAACCGAATTCCGCAGAAGAAATACTTGAAGCGGTCAAGGAAACATTAAATATTATGAATAATATTGATTATTTGACTACTGCTGATAAAATTCTTATTGAAAAATTCAGAAAATTACCTTTGCCGAATATGAGACTTTTTTATGATGGGAATAGAGTTCCGATAAATATATTACGGGAACAGAAAGGAGAATTATTAAGTATATAGTAAATATACTAAATTAATATTGAAGGATTTGTATGAAATTAAAAGTTGCTGTTTTAGGAGAAAAACCACAAGGTGCTACCTGGTTGAAATATTTGATTAAATCTAACCTTTTTGATATTGTTGCCGGTGTTCCAAGGATTAGTGATAAAAATATTTGGTGGGATTGTGAAACTTATGCAGATATTTTGAAAGCAAATTCAATTCCGATTGTTAAACGCCGAGATTTATTAGAAATTGATTATGATATAATATGGTCTCAGATGTACGGTTTTATTATTGAAAGCGATTTGATTAGAAAGGCAAAAATAGCTTTAAATCTTCATGAGTCACCTTTACCGAGATACAGGGGTTGTAATGGATATTCGCATGCAATACTTGAAAATGATAATACCTATGGTACTACGTTACATGTTTTAGACCCTGAACTTGATAACGGTGATATAATAGATCAGGAATTATTTCAAATAGAACCTGATGACACCGTTAAGGAATTGTATAATAAGACAATGAATGTTTCTAATATTATTTTTAAGAGAAATGTTGGAAAAATTGCTAAAATGGATATTAAGACAAAATCTCTTGATACTACCGGACAGCCAATCCGCCAGAGAAATTCTTTGAAAAATCTTAAAATAATTACGGAAAGTGAATATAGTGATATTGCCAACATTTACAGACGTATTCGAGCGTTTGATTTTACCCCGTTTGAACCGGCTTTTTTAATAGTAAAAGATGTTAAATATTATTTATTTGTTAATAATTCATTAGGCAGATTGTATCACGTATTACCAAAACACAGTTTTTCCGGAAATATTTATGATATGTGTATTAAATATTCAAGTTTTATAGTTAGTGATATTAAACGGGAAATTGTTATTATGAAAGAAGAAATATATGATCAATATTACCGTAATTTCAAGCCTGAATATTCATGGGAGAAAAAATGAGTGAAATTAATTTTTTCCCACAATCAAGTCGCAGCGGAAAAGAGCGGTATAAAGCAAGTAAAGATAAAAAAGTGATAGAAAATATTACTCCAGATTATATGGTTTTTGGATATGACTACTTTGACAATCCTGGTTTAGGAGTGGGTTACGGTGGATACAAGTATGACGGCAGATATGAAGAAACTGCAAGGAAAATTTGCAAACATTATAATTTAAAACAGGGAGATAAGGTGTTAGAAGTAGGATGTGCAAAAGGGTATATGCTTGTTGAATTTTACAAACTTGGTTTACAAGTAAGAGGTATTGATTATAGTGATTATGCGGTAAAAAATGCCCATCCTGATATTCGTAATTTTACAAAAAAAGGCGATATATCAAGTATACCTTTTCCAGACAAGGAATTTGATTTTGTATTTGGAAAAGAGATTTTACCTCACGTGCCTGAAGATAAAATAAAAATATCCATTAAAGAATGTATGCGTGTATCAAAAGGACCGATATTTTTTGAAATACAAACTGGAAATACAGGAAAAGAATTAGAATATATGGTGCAATGGGATAGAACACATAAAATATTAAAACCCGTGTCTTGGTGGAATTCTTTATTTAAAGAACTGGATTATAAAGGAGATTTCCATTATAAAATTCTAATACCAGAGGATATAAAATGAAAGAGTGTAATAAGGTTTTTGTTACAGGCGGTGCAGGGTATGTCGGGGCAGTGTTGGTTACGGAATTGTTAAAAAAGGGTTATAAAGTAAAAGTGTTTGATTTGTTTATTTATGGGGAAGAAGTACTGAGTGAAGTAAGAAAAAATCCGAATTTGGAATGCATAAAAGGGGATATCCGGAATCAGGAATTGTTAAAAAAACATATCAAAGGCTGCGATACTGTTATACATCTTGCTTGTATCTCAAATGACCCGAGCTTTGAGTTGAATCCTGAGTTGGGAAAGTCAATTAACTACGATTGTTTTGAACCACTTGTCAAAATAAGTAAAGTTTGCGGAGTAAAAAGATTTATTTATGCTTCATCTTCAAGCGTTTACGGGGTAAAAAGCGTTGATAATGTTACTGAGGATATGGCTTTGGAACCACTCACTGATTATTCAAAATTTAAAGCTCTTTGTGAAGACGCATTACTTAAATATCAATCACCGGAATTTACGGCAGTTATAGTAAGGCCTGCAACAGTGTGCGGATATTCACCAAGACAAAGATTAGATCTTGCTGTAAACATACTTACTAATCACGCAGTTAATACGGGGAAAATAAAGGTTTTTGGCGGTGAACAAAAAAGGCCTAATATCCATATAAAAGACATAGTTGCTGTTTATCTGTTATTATTAGAAATCCCGTCTGAAAAAATAGCCGGGAAGATATTCAATGCCGGTTATGAGAACCATACTGTAAAAAAACTTGCCGATATTGTAAGAAATATTGTTGATAAGGATAAGGTAGAATTGATTACGGTTCCTACTGACGATAACCGTTCATATCATATTTCATCCGAAAAAATTAAAAAAGAATTAGGTTTTATCCCTCGGCATAAAATTGAGGATGCTGTTGAGGATTTAGTAAAAGCTTTTAAGGAAGGTAAACTGTCGAATTCGATGTCTGATTCAAAGTATTTTAATATTAAAAAGATGCAAGAAATAAATTTAAAATGAATAACATAAAAGTACCTTATATTAATCTAATATCACAAAATAGTATTATTAAGAAAAAGTTATTGGAATCTGTTGGCAAAGTGATTTCTCATGGTGGTTATATATTGGGACCGGAAGTTAAATCATTTGAAAAAGAATTCTCTGATTATTGCGGTACAAAATATGCTATCGGAGTGGACAATGGAACTTCTGCACTTATTTTAGTGTTGAAGGCGTTGAGTATAGGCCATGGTGACGAAGTTATTACTGTGCCCAATTCTTTTTTAGCTTCAGCATCCTGCATTGCTCTTATCGGTGCTAAGCCTGTTTTTGTAGATATTCAAGATGATTATAACATAAATCCTAATCTGATAGAAAAAGCAATAACATCAAAAACCAAAGCCATTATTCCGGTACATTTAACCGGACATCCTGCAGAGATGAATGCTATTCTTAATATTGCAAAAAAACATAACTTGCATGTCATAGAAGACTGTGCTCAAGCGGTAGGTGCTGCTTATTATGAAAAAAGGGTCGGAGGGTTTGGTATCGCCGGATGTTTCAGTTTACATCCGCTTAAAAATCTAAATGCTATAGGCGATGGCGGTGTTATTGTTACAAATGATACTCAATTATATGAAAAACTTTTAAAGGCACGCAATCATGGTTTGATAAATAGAGATGAATGTGAATTTTGGAGTATTAATAGCCGGCTTGATACGATTCAGGCAGCTATGTTGTTAGTAAAAATGAAATATTTGGATAAATGGATAAAAAAGCGCAGAGGAAATGCAGAATTTTATAAAAAAAGAATTTCAAAATATGTAAAAGTACCTAAAGATAAAGATTACGAATTTTCAGTATATCATACGTTTGTTGTGCAGGCTGAAAACAGGGAAGAATTAATGAAGTATCTATTAGACAAAGGAATTGAGACAAAAATTCACTACCCTATACCGATACATCTTCAACAAGCATCAAATAATTTGGGTTATAAAATAGGTGATTTTCCGCAATGTGATAATCAGGTAAAAAAGATTCTCAGTCTGCCGGTTTATCCGGAATTAACTATTGAGCAAATTGAGTTAGTAGCAGATTCTATTAAAAGTTTCTATGAACAAAAGACATTCTAAAAAGAAGAAGATGTCCGATTGCAGTTATTCTTTATAATCTATGTAATCGATGTTAAAAATTTGCCCGTCCTCCGCAGTAGCAGACTACTGCTACGGAGGATGGATGTAATCAGATATAATGAACATTATATCAGGGAAAACAATGAAAACAATAGTTACAGGTGGTGCAGGTTTTATAGGCAGTCATATAGTTGATTTATTATTATCAAAAGGTCACACGGTGACGGTATTGGATAATTTTAGTACAGGAAGAAAAGCTAATTTAAATCATGTTTTAGAAAAAGTTGAAATAATAGAATGTGATATCTCTGGTGAAGGTGAGTGGCAGGAAAAATTTAAAGATATTGATTGGGTTTTTCATTTAGCGGCATTAGCTGATATAGTTCCTTCTATACAAAGACCGGAAGATTATTTTCATTCTAATGTTGACGGCACATTTAATGTCATTCAAGCAAGCAGAAAATACGGGATAAAACGGTTTGTTTATACCGCATCTTCATCTTGTTACGGGATTCCGGATAATTATCCTACTGATGAATCGGCGGATATTCGCCCTGAATATCCGTATGCATTAACAAAAAGATTGGGCGAGGAGTTGGTGATGCATTGGGCTAAGATATATGACTTTCCTGCATTAGCACTTAGATTATTTAATGTATATGGACCTCGTTCAAGAACTTCAGGAACTTATGGTGCCGTATTCGGTGTTTTTCTGGCACAAAGATTAGCCGGTAAGCCGTTTACTGTCGTAGGGGACGGTAACCAAACGAGAGATTTTACATTTGTTTCTGACGTGGCTAATGCGTTTTTAACGGCAGCTGAAAGTAAAATTGTTGGTGAAATTTATAATGTCGGGAGCGGGAGAACGGTATCGGTGAATAAAATAGTAGAATTACTTTGCGGAGAAAAGGTGCACATTCCGAAACGTCCGGGTGAACCGGATTGTACATTTGCTGATATAAATAAAATTAAGAAAGATTTGAAATGGGAACCAAAAGTTTCTATAGAAGATGGTGTAAAAGAGTTACTAAAGAATATTGATTATTGGCGGAGCGCACCGGTTTGGGAACCTAATTCAATAGCAGAACAAACAAAAGATTGGTTTAAATACTTGGGAAAATAATAATTTATGAAAAGTATTAAAACATTAGAAGAATTAGCAAAAGAAGCAAAAGAATATAAGGCACTCGGTAAAAAAATCGGATTATGTCACGGTAGTTATGATGTCCTGCATGCCGGTCATATTGAGCACTTTACGGAAGCAAAGAAGATATGTGATATTTTATATGTTACAATTACAGCCGATAAATATATATTAAAACATGGCAAGCCAGTATTAAGTTCTGAAAGACGCGCCAAACATCTTCTACACTTATCATGTGTTGAGGGAGTTGCTATTGTTAATGATTACAGTGCTGTGCCTGCCATTGAAGCTGTTAAGCCAGATTTTTATATAAAGGGAAAAGAATACGAAAATTTAAATCAGGATGCCACTAAAAAAATTTATAAAGAGAAAGACACTGTTGAAAAAAACGGCGGAGCACTATATTTTACTTCAGATAAAATAGTTTTTTCTTCTACTAAAATCCAGGCAGAACAGGGGGTTGGCCCGTATATTCCGCTTGATTTAAATATATCTTTAGAAGAAGTCAGAGATGCGTTGGCTAAGATGAGAACTTTGAAAGTCGCGGTTTTGGGTGAGTTAATTACTGATAGATGGACATCGGTGGAACAAACAGGTGTTTCTTCAAAGGCATTATGCCCTGCCGTTCACACTACATTAAGTGTAAATCAAGTTGGTGGTTCCGGCGCCGTAGCACGTCACATAGCAAACTTTGTTAAGGAAATACGCCTATTTTCAAATCGTTCTTCGGAGAAAATTCCTAAAAATATTGCTTTTGAACCCATAGATGATGGAAAATTTATAATAACTCGTTATTGGGTACCTTCAGAATCTAAACGATTATTTGAGAAAAAAGATATCACGATAAAAGAAATGAAAAAATCGTATATAAAGAAAATTGAAAGATATAAACCTGATATTTTGATAATAGCCGATTTTGGTAACGGACTTATTTCGTACCCCTTGGCAAAAGAAATAATTGATTATTTAAGCGGTAAATTGTCAATCGGAATTATGGTTCAGGCAAATAGTTCTAATTTTGGATTTAACCGTTTAGATAAGTATTCAAATGCAGATTTGTATGTATTTGATGAAAGGGAAGCAAACCTTCTTTTAGGTCACATTAGCACAAATGTTGATGATTTATTAATGAAATGTTCGGAAAAGCTGCAATTTAGAAAAAATAAGAAAAAAATTTATATCACACGCGGTCGTCATGGTGCTAGTTTACTTTTTGGTTCAAAAAGTAAACATAAAATTCTAAATGTTCCAAATTTAGTCCGTTCGACAATTGATACAATAGGTTGCGGCGATGCTTTTTATAGTTTAGCATGCTTATGCCATGCCGCAAATATTTCGCCAAAATTATCATTAAAACTTGCAAATATGGCAGGAGCTGTTTGTACGCAATGGCTTTGTAATGAAAATAGCATAACTCCGCAACATTTACTGGATGTCGCAAAGGTGGTAGAATGAATTATTTTAATTATATCGGGAAATCAAATCTAAGCCTAAAAAAATTAGAGGTTACAGGTTATAATAAAAAAAGAATGGAAATAAATACCGGATTTGGAACATTGCTTTTTAGAACCTTACGATTAAAGAAAGATAATGGTCAAATATTTTTTATTGGTAATGGAGCAAGCGCTTCAATGTCAAGCCATACTGCATTAGATATGTGGAAAAATGCCAATATAAGAGCACAGTCCTTTAACGATATGGTTTCTATAACAGCAATATCCAATGATATTGCTTATAAAGAGGTATTTTCTAAACCACTTGATTTTTTTGTTAATAAAAGTGATATGTTGGTTTGTATTTCAAGTTCTGGTAATTCCGAAAATATTGTCAATGCTGTAAAATTAGCAAAAAAGAAAGATTTATTCATAGTTACTTTTTCAGCCATGAATAAAAATAATAAACTTAGATATTTAGGTGATATAAATTTTTATATACCTGCACAGACATATGGATTTGCTGAAAGTGGTCATCAATTACTTTTACATTATTGGATTGATAATTTAGTAAATTTATTATAAAGGAGTTGAGTATGCAGATTGCATTAATTACGGGGTCAGCGGGTTTGATAGGTTCTGAGAGTGTTCGTTTCTTTTCTAAAAAAGGTTTTCAAATTGTAGGTATAGATAACGATATGCGAAAATATTTTTTTGGCGATGAAGCATCTACAAAATGGAATAAGAATAAATTGGAAAAAGAAATTAAAAATTATAAGCATTATGATGTTGATATTAGAAGTCAAGAATCTATGGGAAAAATATTTAAAGAATATGGAAAAGATATCAGACTAATAATCCATACTGCCGCTCAGCCATCTCACGATTGGGCGGCCAAGGAACCATTCACAGATTTTACGGTAAATGCAAACGGAACTTTGACAATGTTGGAGATGACTCGTAAGTATTGTTCTGATGCAGTAGTCATATTTACCTCTACTAATAAGGTATACGGGGATACTCCTAATAATTTGCCTTTGGTAGAATTAGAAACAAGATGGGAAGTAGATGAAAAACATCAATATTTTAAATTTGGGATAGATGAAAGTATGAGTATAGATAATTCTAAACACAGTTTATTTGGAGCTTCCAAAGTTGCTGCTGACGTATTAGTACAAGAATATGGTAAATATTTTGATATGAAAACCGCGTGTTTTCGTGGAGGATGTTTGACGGGACCGAATCATTCAGGCACACAGTTACATGGTTTTTTGGCATATCTTATGAAATGCGCGATTTCAGGTGAAAAATATTCGGTTTTCGGATACAAAGGCAAGCAGGTAAGGGATAATATACATAGTTATGATTTGGTGAACATGTTTTGGAATTTTTATCAGAAACCTAGAATGGGGGAAGTTTATAATGCAGGCGGAAGTAGGCACTCGAATTGTTCAATGATAGAAGCGATAAAAATGTGCGAAGAGATTACCGGAAAGAAAATGAACTGGTCATATACTGAAACAAATCGTATTGGGGACCATATATGGTGGATTAGCGACGTAAGGAAGTTTAAGTCACATTATCCGGAGTGGGAATATACTTTTAATGTTAAAGAGATTTTGGTGGAAATCTATAACGATTTATTGAATAGATAAAATATCTTTATGCAAATTTCTTCCAATGAATTAACAGACGAAAAATATATATCATTATCAGCAATTTTAAAAATAAGTACTGTTTTATTATGGCTGACTTTTGGTATTTTTTATTTACTTCATTATTTAGAAAAATTCACGTTATATGCCAATTTTCATACTTTTATATTAATAACTTTATTTTGTATATTTTTATATATTTTTGTAAATACAAATAATGAACAATATGAGGATAGTTTAAGATTAGGGATTGGGGTTATTATATTAATAATATTTCTTCAAAGAATAGTATTTCTCACAATATATTCAACAAATTTTGAATATAATTTTTCAAAAATGTATGCATTAAAAGAATTTAATTATACAATATTTGCATTTGGTTTTTTATTATTCATATGTTTTGTGGCAATAAAAATTGTGAAATTGATTCCTTTTAAAGAATCAGAAACAGTATATACATTGCCATCTTATTCTAAAATAAGAAATGTTTTGTATCTTATTGCATATTTGTCTTTAATTTTAAGTATAAGTCTTGGTTATTTACTTGATTGGCGAATGGGTACAAAATGGGAATATGGTTGGCTGGCAAGATTATTTCCAAACTCAGTATATACTACAATGATGGTTTTATTGTGGGTTTTTTACAAAAAATGTTTACCGAAAAAAGAAAAAGTAATTATATTTGTATATTTTTTACTTAATGTTTTGTTTGCTTTAATACAGGGTAGTAGAGGTGGAATTTTTGGATTATTAATGGTAATATTCTACATTTTAATAGTTGTTAAAGGTAATTTTAGAATATCCAGAAAAATATTTATCTTATTTATTGTTATTAATTTAATACTCGGGCCTATGCTTTGGATTTTAGGAAACGCAATTAGATACAAAAGTAGCTTAAGTAATGTTTATAAAGAATCAAATTTATTAGAAACAATTAGTTCAATTTCATACAGATTGGGTGTAAGTACCGACGATTTTTTAATAGAAATTAATAATTGGGGTAATAAAGAAACTATTGAATCATTATTTACTTTAAAAAATATTGTTAAAGCAGGTATTAATGCTACAGTTCCTGGCGAGATCTTTAAAGATGCTCCATTTGAAAATAGTGGTAACTTATGGCTTACAATATTTTTTAATGAAGAATTGGGCAGTAGAATACAAGGGACAGTGTGGTCAGGTTTTGGATTTATATATACATTATTTGGAAAATGGGTTATATTATATGTATTTCTATGGTTTTTGGTATCAAGTTGGTTGTTTAGAATAATAATTGCCAGAAAAACGATATTTTATTACTTGATTGCAGTTTATTTATTTGTTATTTTTATTAAGGAATTTTTCATAAATGGTAATTTGGATGGTTTTATTTCCGGGGTATTATCAACTTCAGTTTGGCTATTTATTATATATTTATTAATAACTATTGTAATAAATACTTTCAGCAAACCTGTAAAACAATCATAATAATTATTAAAAAAAAGTTGATTTTAGTCGATAAAAATTCTATAATATAAAAGTACCTATAATTGGCTTAAACTTATATTTTTATTGTGATTTTGAAAATATAGTATAGAGTATAAGTAAAATTTATATAATTATGGATATTAAATATAATTTGAATTGTAAATATTTTATTTTTGATAGACCTTGTAAATATCATAAACAAAAAGATATTATTTGTTCAAATTGTACTTATTGTAAGAAAATAGACAAAAGAATCTTAATAATAAAACTTGATGCACTGGGTGATGTGTTAAGGACGCTTTCAATACTTCCGTCATTAAAGAAAAAATATCCAAATTCTTATATAACATGGATAACAAGAAAGAATGCACTTCCATTGTTTAAAAATTTAGATTTAGTAGACAGAGTTATTGATTATGAAGATCCGTTATCGATAACACTATTACATACGACAAAATTTGATATTGTTATTAACGTCGATACTAATGATTCGGCAATAGCATTAGCTTCTTTTGCAAAGACAAAAGAAAAAATAGGTTTTTATTTAAAGAAAAGTGGATGTATTGCTTTTGCAAATGACGAAGCAAGAAAGTGGTTCTTAATGGGTATAAATGATAAATATAAAAAAATAAATAAAAAAACTTATCAAAAGATAATATCAGATATTATTGGATTGGATTATAAAAATAGTTATATACCTTTAGAATTAAGCAAAGATGAGAAAGCATATAGTGAAATTTTTAAAAGACAGAATAAAATAAAAAAAAATGGGTTAGTAGTCGGATTGAATTTAGGTGCAGGGAGAAGATGGCAGAATAAGACATGGTCACTAAAATATTTCGAACAACTTACACGCAATTTATTAAAAAGAAGTGCTCAGATCGTATTATTAGGTGGCATTGAAGAAGAGGATAAAATAAATAATTTAAAGAAGAAATTTAGAAGAAGAATAATATCTTGTGGGTATAATAATTCTTTAAGAAATTTTTTTTCAATATTAAATGTTTGTGATATTATTGTTACTGGTGATACTATGGCAGCCCATGCATCTTTAGCATTGAAAAAGAAAGTGATAGTGCTTTTAGGTCCGACATCCGATAGTGAATTTGAGATTTATAATCAGGGAATAAAACTTTTTGCTGATATTAATTGTTTAGTGTGTTATAAGAATACATGTGATATAAAACCAAATTGCATGGATTTAATAAAACCTAAGCAGATAGAGAACGCAATATACAGTTTATATAATAGATGAAATTATTATTCATTTCGCAAGTTTTTCCATATCCTCCCTATAGAGATGGTGCAAGATTAAAAGTATACAATCTTATAAAATGTCTTTCAAAATACAGTGAAATTTATTTTATCACTTTTATTGAACCAAAAGAGAAAGAATATGTTGATAAAATTCAGCAATTTTGTGAAAAAATTGTTTTCGTACAATATGAAGATAAAGGGATAAAAAGAATATTCAAATTTATTCACGATGCGTTAAGTCCTAAAAGATTTCAGTCATTTTTAATGAAAAATGAAATAGACATTGCTGTGAAAGAATGGAATCCTGATGTTGTTCATGTTGACTTGCCTTTAATGTCTCAGTATTATGCGCAGTTAAAAAATATTCCAAAAGTCATTGCTTCTCATGATGTAATTTCGCTTTATGCATATAAAAATTTTAAAGCATCAAGAAATATTCTAAGAAAAATAATGTGGTTCTGTTTGTATAAGCAGAGAATAAATATCGAAAGAAATTGTTATCCAAAATTTGATGTTTGTACAGTTGTATCTAATGAAGATAAAGAATTTTTGCAAAAACATTGCCCAAATTTACATGTTAAGGTAATACCAAATGGGGTGGATGTTGAATATTTTAATATAGAAAAAAAAGTAAAAATAGATATTGCAAGCATCGGGTTGTTTGGTGGAATGGATTTTTATCCTAATGAAGATGCTTCAATATATTTTATCAATGATATTTTTCCTCTAGTTAAGAAAAAGATCCCAGAAGTTAAATTATATTTAGTCGGTAGAAATCCAACGGAAAGATTAGTTAATTTTGTAAAAAATGAGAAAGATGTAATAATGACGGGTGAAGTTGGAGATATTAGAGAATATTATAAAAAGGTATCTGTTATAGTATCACCGATACGATTAGGTTCAGGTATTAAGAATACAGTTTTACAAGCGATGGCAATGTCAAAAGCAATAGTGGCTACAAATCAGGCAGTAAAAGCAATTGATGCTGAAAATGGCAAAGATGTTTTAATAGCCGATGAACCTGAACAATTTGCTGAAAATGTAATTAAGTTACTTAATAATCAGGAATTGAAAAATGAATTAGAAAAGAATGCCCGAAAGTTAGTAGTTGATAAATATTCTTGGAAAGCTCATGCGGAAAAATTTCAAAAGATTTATAGTGATATAAGGTTAAAATAAAGATGATAAACAATTTTTTATCTTCAATAATTATTGATAAAAGTATAGAATATCCTTCAGGTGAAGATTATTTTTCTCCTGATGAAAAATATCCGGAGTATAATTTAGGACATTTTTCAAGAAAACAGAATAAAATTTACAAAGCTGTTAGAGATTGCTTAATAAACGCGGATTTAGATAGTGGAAATATTGGTAAATCAACTTGGAATCCCTTGAGGTCGATAATCTCAAAAGGGAGTAATGTGTTTATTTTATGCAATTTTGTATATCATAGAAAAAATAGTGAATCAGAAAAGGAATTTTTTGCAAAATGTACGCATGGTTCGATAATTCGTGCAGTAATTGATTATATTCTAATCGCTTTGGGTGATAATGGTTCTGTCTCTTTCGGTAATTCATCGCTACAATCATGTATTTGGGATAAAGTATTGCATGATACCGGCGCAAATAGGATTATTGAGTTTTATAGCAAATATGGTAGTAAAAATTGTGAAGTTGGTGCCGTTGACTTAAGACTTTATAAAGCAGTAAGGGATGATTTTGGCAGGGTATTGTCAATCAGTGATTCTGATAAAAATAGTTTGAATATTAATATTGATTTAGGGAAGGATAGTCTGTTGGAAGAATTATATGGAGAAAATAAAAAACCGGAGTTCAGGGTTTCAGATTACAATCCACTGCGTACAATGGAGTATCACGATATTGGAAAACATATTTATATGTTGAATAAGAAAATTTTGGAAGCAAACGTAATAGTTAGTATTCCAAAACTTAAGACACATGAAAAGGTTGGTATAACATGTGGTTTAAAAGGTTGCGTGGGAGCAATTGCATTTAAAAAGTGTCTTGTACATCACCGGTTCGGTTCTTTAAAATCAGGTGGAGATGAGTATTCACAAAATGTTTTTTTCTTAAAATGGTTTTCTATGTTACATGATTATATTAATAAAAAAGGGATTGATCGTATTATTAATATTTTGCGAATTTTTGATAGAATATTCTGGAAATTTTCAAGAATAATTGGTTTTAATGTGTTTGGTAGCTGGTATGGGAACGATAGTGCATGGCGTATGACTTTGGATATTGCAAGAATATTGAAATATGCTACTGTTTCAGGTGAATTAAAAGATGAACCGCAAAGAAAACATGTGCTTTTTACGGATGGAATTATCTCAGGTGAAGGGAACGGTCCTTTATCACCAAAGCCAATAGAAAGCGGCATAATAAATTTTTGTGATGATGTTGTCACAGGTGATTATGTTAACAGTCTGATAATGGGATTCAATCCGGATAAGATTAAAATGATTAAGCAGGCATTTTGTTTGAATAGATTTTCTTTAACAGAAAATAAACCTGATGCTATTCAAATAAAGATAAATGATAGAAAAATTCTGCTATCTGAAATAAACTCACAATTGGAATTCAAGTTTAACCCGCCAAGAGGCTGGAAAAATCATATAGAATTGTAAATTTAAATCAAAATGACACTATTGGGTAATATTAAAAAGAAAGTATTATCAAAAAGCATTGAAAAAAGAAATCTGGAATATCTACAGATCATTGAAGATAAACAAAGATTATATTTTCAATTGAAAAAATTTAATAAATGCTGGAAAGATGTAATAGTCAATGTTCCATATTATTCAAGTTTGGTTAAAAATAAAATTCTTCCTGATAGATTCGAATCTTGGGAAGAATTTATGGAAAAAGTAATGATTACTACTAAAAGACTTATACAAGAGAATAAAAATAATATGATTGATAGGTCACTGAAACCGGATTTTGTTCGAACTACGGGAGGAACCACTTCTCAGCCCGTTCAGTTGCCTTCTTGGAATATGGAAATGAAAGAAGCTGAATTGGATTTGTGGACTGCAAGAAGCTGGTACAAAATAAATCCAAACAGCAAACTATTTTTAATTTGGGGACATAGTCATTTATTGGGAAACGGTGTAATCGGTAAAATAAATGAATATAAAAGAAGATTAAAAGACAAATTATTAGATTATTATAGGTTTTCAGCATATAATATGAATGAAGAAAATATGCGTAGAGCAGCTTTGGAAATGTTGGATTTTCATCCGGATTATATTATTGGTTACAGCGTGGTTTTAGATTCTTTTGTAAGAGCAAATAGAGATTTAATAACGGAACTAAGAAAAATAGGGGTTAAGGTAGTAATAGGCGCTGCCGAATCATTTCCTTCAGATAATACCGAAGAAATACTTGGTAAAATGTTTAATTGTCCGGTTGGTATGGAATATGGTTCGGTTGAAACAAATTTAATTGCCCATACTCATCCTGATGGCGGATACAAGGTTTTTTGGCAAAACTATTTTGTAGAAGCAATTGATAACGGATTGCAAAATGGCAAAATAATAAGGGTGACTAGTCTTTATCCGA
>Ga0208373_1002008_pt1 | contig 24253 bp, 13 predicted proteins | sample RifOxyC2_FD_184036 | JGI IMG/M metagenome (GOLD analysis project Ga0208373, IMG submission 184036) | Soil microbial communities from Rifle, Colorado - Rifle Oxygen_injection C2 (SPAdes) | ecosystem: Environmental > Terrestrial > Deep subsurface > Rock core/Sediment | place: Rifle, Colorado... | reverse complement strand
TTACGTCGAGCTCTTGAAGAACCTTTGCGTATGATTGCAAACAATGCCGGAATGGATGGATCGGTTGTTGCTGAGAAAGTGAAATCCTTAACAGGTGCCATGGGTTATAACGCAGCCACAAACGAATATGAAGATCTCGTCAAAGCTGGTGTGATCGATCCTGCTAAAGTCACACGTTTTGCTCTTCAAAATGCTGCGTCTATTGCCATCATGATTCTTACGACCGAGTGTGCGGTTACCGATCTGCCAAAGAAAGATGATGGAGCTTCTGCGATGGGAGGAGGGATGCCAGGAGGAATGGGAGGAATGTACTAAAGATTTTAAATGAAATAATTTTTAGAAAAAACAAGAGGGGTCTTCCTCTTGTTTTGCTTTAGAGAATCTCTTTAATCTGTTACCATAGTTCTAAACAAACAAAATATATGACTGACAAAACAACAGAAACCGAATATATCCCTCCTCAATCTTCTCTTTCTTCAGATGAACGCTTTTTTGCCACGATCGGTTATTTAGGGATTTTGTGTCTTGTTCCGCTTCTCTTAAAAAAGAATAGTCCTTTTGCTCAACATCACGGAAAGCAAGGACTTGTTATTTTAGTGGTTTGGCTTGGGTTATGGGTGGGAATGATTGTTCCTATTTTGGGACAGATCGTCTGGTCGCTTGGGTCTTTAGCCTTGATGATTTTGATTATTCTAGGAATGGTAAATGCCTTTCAAGGCAAAATGTGGGACATGCCGATCTTGGGTAAGTATGCAAAGAATTTGAAACTGTAAAAATATGATTGAGCTTCTTAAACACATTCAAGTCCTCCGGGTAAAGACAGAAAAGACCTGGAGGTTACTTTGACCTTGATACCGTTCAAACACAGGTTAAAACTCTTGAAGTTCAAATGTCCTCGCCTGATTTTTGGAAGGATCAAGAACACGCTCAACGAATCAGCAAAGAAGCCTCTGAATTACGTGAGGAGTTGTTTACTTGGGAAGGATTTTTAAAAGAGATTTCTGACCTTGAAGAGCTTGCTTGTCTTGGAGACGAATCATTACACGATGAGATTGCCACTAAATTAGTTGATCTTGAGGGACGTTTTACAAAAATGGAATTTGCCACACTGTTTGCAGGTTCCTATGATAAAGACACAGCTATTGTCGCCATTCATGCAGGTTCTGGCGGAACAGAAGCTCAAGATTGGACGCAAATGCTTACCCGAATGTATTTGCGATTTGCTGAATCTAAACACTGGCAAGTGACGGTGTTGAGCGAGTCGCGCGCAGAGGATGTCGGTCTTAAAAGTATTACCTTGCGTGTCCAAGGCCGTTGGGCCTACGGATATTTGAAATCCGAAGCTGGTGTTCATCGTCTTGTAAGAATCTCTCCGTTTGATGCAGAAAAAATGCGTCATACGACGTTTGCTCTTGTGGAAGTAATTCCTGAACTTGAGGATGTGTCCGAGATTGATATTGATCCAAAAGATCTTCGGGTCGATACGTTTTTAAGTGGTGGAAAAGGAGGGCAAAGCGTCAACACAACATATTCGGCTGTCAGGATTGTTCATCTTCCAACCAATATTGCTGTTGTGTGTCAAAATGAGCGTTCGCAGTTGCAAAATAGAGAAACAGCCATGAAGATTCTTAAATCTAAGTTGCATCAAATTCAATTAAAAGAACAAGAACAAAAGAAAGCACAGCTGCGAGGGGAATATCAATCCGCTGAATGGGGGAATCAGATTCGTTCCTATGTGCTTCATCCCTATAAATTGGTAAAGGATCATCGAACCGACTACGAGACAACCGATGCTGAAGGAGTGTTAGAGGGTGCTTTAGAACCTTTTATGGAACACTATCTGCGTTATGAACTCGAATGTTCCTCGCGCTTTGAACAGGCAAATAAGAATTAATATATGGCAAAAAAATTTCAAACAGCGTTAGTAACTGGTGGTGCTGGGTTTATCGGATCTCATATTGTAGATGCATTGATTCGCAGACATATTAAAGTATATGTCGTAGATGATTTTTCAACGGGTCAAAAAAAGAACGTGAATCCCAATGCTCACGTCACGCGTTTGTCGATTTTAAATCCACAATTTGTTCCATTGCTTCAAAAAATCAAACCAGATGTCGTGTTTCATTTAGCCGCGCAGATCAATTTGCGTGATTCCCTTCAAGATCCATTGAATGATGCGAAGATCAATATTTTTGGCACTCTTACCCTGATTCAGGAGTGCACAAAACTAGGTGTAAAAAAAATAATCTACTCCTCAACAGGTGGACCCATGTATCCAGAACAGGCAAGAATGCCTTGGTCTGAAAAGATCCACCCACAACCTATCTCTCCCTATGGGATTTCTAAACGCTCGGCAGAAATGTATTTTCATTATGCCTTTCAAGTGCATGGAATGCCGTATGTGGCGTTGCGTTATGCAAACGTCTATGGGCCCAGACAAAATGCTAAGGGAGAAGCAGGAGTGATTTCTATTTTTGCGGATCATTTTATGAAAGGGAACCCCATGATTATCCACGGGTCTGGAGAACAAACGCGCGATTTTGTTTTTGTAGAGGATGTGGTGCGTGCCAATATAAGTGCGATGGATCGCTCAGCAGTGGGTGTGTTCAACATCGGCACAGGAAAGCAAACAAGCATCAATACGATTTTTCGAAAATTAAAAAAGATGACTCAGTCGTCAATCCCTGAGCGTCATGATGCCCCAGTGATGGGAGAAGTTATACATTCAGCTCTTTCCTCCCGCGAAGCACTCATCCATCTTGGATGGCGGCCAACGGTTAAACTCGATCAAGGACTTGAAAAAACCGTTGCATGGATGCACAAACGTTAGACAATCAAATCATAGATCAAGCGGTTGCTGTTCTTAAAAATGGCGGAGTGGTTGTGTTTCCTACAGAGACCGCCTATGGCTTGGCGGCAGACGCAACAAATGCAGATGCAGTAAATCGAATTTTTCTTTTAAAAGGCCGTGAAGAAGATAAATCCTTTCCTCTTATTGCTGCAGATCAGACAATGGTTGAAACCGTTGCTGGAATTTCACGAGGACTCATAGGTCTTGCTGATCGTTATTGGCCAGGCCCTTTAACTCTTATTCTTCCTGTCATGAGTGATCAGCTAGCCCCAACGGTGATCAGACAGGGAACGATTGCTATTCGTATTTCCTCTCATCCTGTTGCGCAGGCTCTTTCTCGCGGAATTGGCAGACCCATCGTTTCCACCTCAGCCAATCGTAGTGGGCAGATGGTGTGTTATTCATCCGAGTGTGTGAAAAATCAATTTGAACATCAACAAATAAAACCAGATTATTATCTAGACGCAGGAGAACTCACTCCAGAACCTCCATCTACGATTGTCGGGTTAGATGATTATGGAATGCCAGAAGTTTTGCGCCAAGGATCCATTGAAATTTAAGTATGCTTCCTCGAGCAAAAAAAAGTTATGGACAAAATTGGCTTGTGGATGAAACGGTCGTAAAAAAGATCATTCAAGCCTCTGATATAAAATCTAATGATCTTGTTCTTGAGATTGGTCCTGGAACAGGCGTGCTTACTCAAGCTTTAGTCGATGCTGGGGCTCAGGTTGTGGCTGTGGAAACAGATCCTTCTCTTATTGAACCTCTTAGGCAAAGATTTGGAGGGCGTATCCAACTCATAGAAGACGATGTCTTGACTTTTCCCGTCCATCGTTTCTTTCATCATTTTTCCTACAAACTGATTGCCAATATTCCTTATAACATCACTTCAGATCTGTTAAGACATTTTTTGACACAAAAACCAAAACCTTCTCGTATGATACTGATGGTTCAAAAAGAAGTAGGGGATCGTATTGTGGCACGTCCTCCTCAAATGAGTTTGCTTTCCGTGATGTGTCAGCTTTATGCGGTTTGTCGACGTGTGAGTGTTGTTCCTGCAGGAGCTTTTCGACCTATTCCAAAAGTGGATTCCGCGATCGTGCAGTTTGATCTTGAAGATCCATCATTACGATGGAGGATAGATCCAGAAATGGTTATTGGACTGGCAAAGTTTGGATTTTCTTCACGTCGCAAGCAACTTCATGGAAATATCGCGGGATCATCAACAAAGTTTACTTCAGAACAGGTAAAAAAAGCTCTCTCTCTTTTAGGTCTGGATTCAAGATCCAGAGCAGAAGCTCTCAACATAGAACAATGGGTCCAACTTACCCACACATTGAATGAATAACGCAAAAAACGTCTAGGTAAGACCTAGACGTTTTGTTATAATTAAAAGGAGCAGGTCTCTATGGCTACGCAACGGATTCGTCTTAAACCCATCTCACCAGTAAATATTGAACAAAAGGTTGCTTTTGGTCTTTTGATGTTTTTGGGTTTAGGAGGAGTTGTCTTTGGATTTCAGTCTTTTGGAGCCAACATGCAAAGACCTATTCAAAAACAAATATCAGAATTTTATACAGGGGAACAATTTTTAACCGAGGATCAACTTGAGGAACAAACACTGAAAGATTCCAAGACCAAGGATACTGATGGTGATGGACTTGTTGATTATGATGAGTTATATGTCTACAAGACCAGTCCTTATATTGTTGATTCTGATTCTGATGGGTATGACGATAAGACCGAAATTTTTTCTGGAAATAATCCTAATTGCCCTATTGGTAAAACATGTGGATTTATTGTTACTTCTGATGAAGAGGCAACGGCATCAAACAATATTGCCGATGCTTTTGTCCAAAGCCTTGGGGCAGGGGCTCTGATAGAAGCGGGTTCTGTACAGTTTAATTCTGCGGCTGATGTTGAAGCCTTTTTTAAACAAGCGACCATGGATCAGATTCGTGCGGCTCTCATTGAATCAGGAATGAGTCAAGAGGAGCTTGATACCATTGACGATGAAACCTTGAGAGCTTTTTTTAACGGAGCCCTTGATGAAGCATCTTTTTCAGGATCTCTTGATCAATATATTGCTCCTACGCAGTAGAGATCTAATCATTTTTTATGACACAGGTTTCCCATAAAGCAAAAAGATGGATTGGCGGGGGTCTCGCCGTTGTTTTTATTCTTGGGCTCGTTGTGTTTGGACTTTTTGCCACACGCACACACGTCTTTGCAACCGATACGGAAGTGATTTTTGCCGGAGGTGAAGCCGCGGCGGGTGCTGCTGAGGGAAGCTGTTTAACCGCAGGAGCCACACCTGCAACCTGTCCTCCAACCGGTATTAAAAAGAGTTTAGAAGTGGTGGGAGGAAAAATTGTTTCTCCAGCCTTTCGTATCGCTCTTATTCAGGCATTATTGAATCTTTCTCAATTTGTGGCGAATCGTCTTGCCTATGAAGCCGCTGTCTATATCGCCTCAGGAGGTCCAGGAGAAGATTCAATGTTTTATCAACGAGAACCTGTTGATGCTTGGAAAGATTTTGGACTTGATATAGCAGGAGAAGCGGTTGGATCGATTTCTGAACTTTCGTCTAAAGATTTGGGAATTGAATTTAATTTGTGTCAACCTAGTAATCCTTCCTTACAACTTGCGCTTGCTATTGGTATTAAACAGAAATATAAGCCTGCTGAACCTAAATGTGACATTTTGGAAGTGGGGAAAAATTGGACGAAGATTTATACCAATTTTATACAAACACTAGAAGATCCCGATGCGCTTCAGAAAGCGGTACTTACGAAATTTGCTGAAACGTTAAAACCTGGAAAAAATGAATTAAGCGCTACATTGAGAATTAATATTGCGATTGATCAAAAAGTCCATGAACAAAAATTGTTAAAGTTTTTACAGCAGAATCAAAATCAATATAAATCAGTGAAAGATTTTATTACAGGAAACGTCAAAACTCCTTCAGAGACTCTTCAAGGCGAATTTGAATCGAAATTAAAAGAAGTGAATGGGGATCAAACCAAGATTAAAGTGGGAGAGCTTGTCAATGCAGGGGAACTGATCGGAGGATTGGCTCTTTCAACAGCCTCAACATTCACGAATACGCTTTTGTCTCAATTAATGAATCGTATTTATACGGGGTTATTTGATTCTGAACCTATTCCTGATCCATTTGATGAGGAGGCTCTTGGTGGAGGGGATAAAGCCGCTGCCCAGGAACGTTTTGCTTCCATTATTGCGACACATCCTATTGCCACAGGTGAGTACAATGCGCTTTCTGAATTCGTGGTTTGTACAGCCGAAGGAGTAACCAATAGAGGTCTTTATAACTGTGTCATGGATGTGAATTTTTTGGCAGCCGTAAGTCGTGGAAATAGCGGATCGGCTCTTACAGTTCAGGAAGCCATTGACGAAGGATTGTTGGATGGAAATCGTCCACTTATTTCTCCAGAAAATGAACCAGCAAACCAAGATCCTTATTGTTATACCTATGGGTATTGTTACGCAAACTTGGTAAAGCTGAGAAAAGTTCGTGTCCTTCCTATTGGTTGGGAGCTTGCGGCATTACGCAACAGCCAAACCAATCCGGCAACACTTCAAGAAGTCATTGATGGTTTTAATGATTGTACAGAAGATGGCACTATTGGACCTTCCAACGCACTTAATAGCGATACAAAATGGTGTCATTTGATTGATCCAAATTGGGTTTTAAAATATCCAGAAACTCAATGTCGCGCTATCGTGAATGGTGAAATTCGTCTGTCTGCGCTGAGTCCTGGACGCTCAAGTGTCTGTGTAGATGCTCCAAGCTGTATTGGTGAAAATAACGATGGAGTGTGTACAGATGGGTATGGTTATTGTGTCCAAGAAAAAAACGTGTGGCGTTTTCGTGGAGATGAATGTCCTGCACAATATGCTAGTTGTCTTTCTTTTCAAAATACTCAGACGGGCGATCCAGGCGATTTTCTTGTGAACACGGTAGATTACAGCGTATGCGATCAGAATAATGCAGGATGCCAGTGGTATCGGACCAATAAGTATTTAGATGACGCAGGCACATCTGATGATACGTCAGATGATACCTATGTTTGGCTTCCAGAGGGTGAGGTCTATATCACCACAGATGTAGACAACACAACACCTGACCATGATGATGATTTAAATTATCAAACAACCACAGGAGGTTCTGCCAGTCCTGCCATATATAATTACACGTCTGATTCTGGAGAAACCTATCGTTACACCACTTATACTTATGAAGATCGCTTGTATTTAACCTATAATGCGCAGACGTGTTCTGATAGTGATGCTGGTTGTACGAAATTGTATGAATTTGGAGAGAACCTTTTACTCAATCATATTCAAAACCCAAGCTTCGAAGATGATACAGACGAGGATGGTTTTCCTGATTATTGGGTGCAAACAGCCATAGGTGGCTCTTCACAGAAAATAGTGGAAGATGGAGCTGTCGTGGGTACGTCGATGTTTCAAACAGACAATAGCGGTTTTTATCAATATGTTCCCTTGCAGGCAAACAATTTTTATACCTTAAGTTTTTACGCAAAAACCGTCAGTACAAGTGCTGGTTCTACGACCCTGTCTCTTTCTTTAGAAGACAAAAATGGGTCTACGATTTCTATTGCAGGTACATCTTATCAAGGAGATTGTTCTCCTGTCAGCAACATCTATTCAATCCTTTTGAATTCAGGAAATGCCTCCCAATTTACCTCAGGGGAATGGTCTCGATTTGATTGTACATTCACGACTCCTTCAAATACTGCTCAAGCCAATATCTCTATTACAAGTGATGAACTCCTTCTTGATGGGATTCAGCTTGAATTAGGAGAGGACGTTCATACGTTCACAGAAGGATATAGTTCAACACCCGTTGCCGCCTACTACAAGATGGCGCCGGATTATTTAGGTTGTTCGGGTGTTTTTGATGATCCATCTGAGTGTGATGAATATACTCAAGTTTGTCAGGCACAAGACGTGGGTTGCAACCTTTATACTCCAGAAGACGGCGATCCTTCTATCCCCGCTATTATTTCTGAACTGGATCAATGTCCAAGTGAGTGTGTGGGATATACCACTTACAAACAGGAAGCAACCGATTACGAAAGCGAATCATTTCCTTTGTATTTTATTGCTTCAAACGCAAGTAGTTGTTCGCAGCAATACGTTGGTTGTGATTCATTTACGAATTTAGACGCTGTGGATGCAGGAGGAGAGAGTATTGAGTATTACACCTCTCTTCGTTCTTGTTTAAGTTCGTCTATTGCAGACGGTTCCAATTCACAAAAGACTTCCGCCACATTTTTTACTTGGGAAGGTTCAGACAACGAAGGATACCAATTACAAACCTGGGTTTTGCTTGAATCGAATTTGAGCGCCACAACAGGCATCTTTACTCAAGATCCATTTACTGCTGAATCTCATCCAGATTTTGCTCCTTGTACTCACATTCAGATGTTGAGTGAAAACGAGGTGACCTGTGACGATGGCAGTACTAACATGGCAGAGGACGTTTGGGGTAATGATCAATGCGATGAACATGCGGATATTTTTGAAAACCCGGATTGTCGAGAATTTTTCGATACGCAAGGGAACATGCACTATCGTGAATATTCACAAACCATTTCTCTTTCAGATGAATGTAGTCCTTACCGAAAAGATGAAGGAAATAAGATCGATTGCGGAAATTCGGGAGGATATTGGACAGATCAAGGTTTTTGTCGCTATTACGCCTTACCTGCGGAAAGTGTTTCTTGTCCTGCTGAACAAAATGGTTGTCGACAATATACAGGCGGAACAGGACGCAATGCCGCAACGATTCTTGACGAAACATTTGAGGGAGGAACATATGAGGATTTTGTGATGGCTCAAACAGGAGATACACCAGAGGTTTCTATTAGCAATGAGTCTGTTGCCACACAAGGACATTCGTTGCGTGTGAAGGTTGCCACAGCAGATACAGCAGGAATCGAGACCGTACAAGTCTATTTAGGACCATCCAAAACCAGTACCTATGATCAAGACACAGGAACCACCTGTATGGGAGTGGTTGGTGCAACCGGTTGTGAAGTTGCAAACGATGTAGATAGTGATGGATCTTTCGATGAAACGTGTGTTGTCTCAGATGGTGAGGAAAGTTGTGGAACGCTCACAACCAGTCTTGTTGCCGGTAAAACATTCGTCTTAGATTTTTGGGCTAAAGGCAATGGGAATATCTTTGTTACCTTGGAAGAAGAAGGAGGGGATGGTCAAACACGGGATTTTTCAAATCCAACAAAAATGATTTCTGCTTTAAGTGATCTGACTCCGGTTGCTCTGGATGGCGCTTGGACGCTTTATAGCCTAGGACCGCTGGATACAAGCGCCTTTGAAACATTTGATGAAAATGCGGTGTTGCGTTTTAGCAGCACAGCTTCCTCAACAGCCAGTGAATTTTATCTTGATAATATTACCCTCAAACAAGTTGAGGAAAATATCACTCTGATTAAAGATTCATGGGTGGTCCCTTCCACATGTGATCAAACGTCCAGCGGAGTTGATTCTCCTCAGTATTATTTAGGGTGTGAAGCCTATACAGATCAAAATGGGATAGATGCGGCTCTTTATCAATTTTCAGATATTTGTTCTGAAGAGGTGGTTGGATGTGAAGGGTTCTTTGATACCGCAAATTCTGACTCGACCTATCAGGAAATCTATAACGCTCGCTGCGTGTATTCTACAGATCTAGATCTTTTAGATGGAGAAACCGTGGTTTCCAATACTGCGTGTAAAGTAAATGACAAAGAATACTGTACGATCTCAACAGGTCGTGGATACTGTCTGTTTGATGTAGCAGAAGTTTTTGAACAGCCATTACCACTAAATAATCCTTCCGCCAATTTGTATTTTGGTATTGTCTATGGACCTGAAACTGTGGTTGTTGAAGGGGATACGCCTGTTTATCTTGTGGCGGATAGTCATTTTGCTTGCGCTTCTGGGGCTATGGGATGTGAAGAAGTTGGTTTGCCAACCTATAACCAAGATCACTCGGTGGTTGAGTCCTTTGAATCCGGTTATTACATCAACATCCCAAGCGATTACGGAAATATTCTGTGCGATCACGAAGCGCTGTTTTGTGAGGAATGGTCTTCTACAAAGGATGGAAATTTTTATTTCAAAGATCCTCAGAATAAGACCTGTGAGTATAAAACAACCGTCAGTATTGAAAATCGAAGTTATTCTGGCTGGTTTAGAACCGGAGTGTCTGAACCTTGTTATTGGGAAGACAAGGATGACTCTGGAGATTTCGATATTGATTTAGATGAATCCTATTTGATTGCAGGGGAACAGTTTGGCGTCTGGCGAAATGGAGATGAGGATGATGGAGATGATGATCTTTGGGATTCTTACGGTGGGTGGGTTGCCAGTTGTGAAAGTAAATATGATTTGTGCACGGAATTTATTGATGTTGTCGATACAGAAAGTGGAAACAAAATTTCGGGTCAATCTTACTATTTTACCAATGATGAACTTCTTGATGAAAGCAATCTAACAGATGGTCAGCGTTGTAACGGACAAGTCAGCCAGAAGTTTGGATGCGCTTTGTTTAACAATTCAACCATCTCAGAATTAAGTTATAACGCGGGAGCCAGTTACGTTTCCTCTATTCATGCCGATGTCTTGTATGGTCGAGATCAAAACGCGTTGGTTGATCCTATCAGCTGTGCTCTTGAAGATGGCGGAGTATTCACCATTTCTGAATCAAACGCAAAGATTATTACTGGCTCATCATCAGATACAGAAATTGATTTGTGTGCACGTCGTTGTTCCTATCAAGTCGCAAGTGGAGATTCTCTTGCCACAGGTTCTTCTGATGTGGGATCCACAAGCACATCCTATTATGAACGTTCTTGTTTAGTGAATTCAGATTGTCCTATTCTCACGACCACTCTAGGAGAGAGTGCAACCGGATCCTGCATGGACGTCACAAATGCCTATGCGCTTGAGGATGATTCAAATGAAATTTTGAAAGTGAATCGTGATCGTACTTGTTCCGCATGGCTTGCCTGTGAGAGTTCTCGTACCAGTTGGAATACAAGCACCAATAAATATGATTTGGTTTGTGATTCTGTGAATTTGTGTACGGAAGGTACCGTTCAGGGCGACCGCGCGTTATGTACGCAATGGGATGAAACAGATCCATCCATACTGTCGGCTTATGCCTATTCAGCTCGAGATGTAAATTGGACGGGTTTTGAGTACTCCGGAAACGCGATTCCGAATCAGTTGCCTATTGAAACCTATGATCAGTTTAATATTGCTCCACAAGCCGTATGTGTAGATTCTCTTGGAGACGTTGGACTTGATCAGACAAATGAAAATGGGTTGTCTATGAGTTGCAGAACGTTTGAAGATTGTCCTCTGGCTCCTGTAAGTTGTCATACCGATGCTGATTGTACTAATGCCAGTTATGGAGCGTGTGATGAAGATTCCAACACCTGTTATTATCGTTGTCAGAATTCAAACGAAACCGATTACCGTTTGGTTTACAATGCGGGACCATGTGATGCGAGAGAATCAGGATCTGGAAATGGCGGATTATGTTATGTAGGACATTGTTCTCAAACAGGCGCTGCTTGTGGAACTTCAGGAGATTGCGCAGATACGGAATCTTGCGTGGTTGGCTATTGTCAGGCAACGGCAGATACGAATTGTTTGAACGAAGATTGTTCCTGTAATCCAGATAAAAATGAAACGAATGGCACAAATATCGATTGTGTTGGTGCTACAGCCGGTACTTCTTCTGCAGTTGTAAGCACTCCTATTTGTGATCCTGTTCAATTTGTTTGCGTAAATGAGTTAACCTCGGATGAGACAACTCGTGATGCTTGTGTGACGACATCTCAATGCGGCACAAGTACAACGCGATCTAGTTACGATTGTATTTCTGCCGACACTTCTACCGCGGGTTCTTGTTTTAATGATCGTTGTTTATCAGATATCGTAGATGAAAATGGAGATCGCAAAGCCGATCGTCTCGTTGTTTCTGATGCGCGTGGGGAATCCTGTCGTGCTTATCCTGAAGTTGATTCGCCATTTCCAGCAAGTGTGGTGAGTTCCTGGTTGCGTTATGATGGAACAGATATTGAAGATGAAGGAACCTCGCCTGTTTCCGTTTCTTCTGGATTTGAAGATACTCCCAGCGTTCAGCATTCTCTTCCATATAATTATGTGAACGGATTTCAAGATTCTAACGTGTGTGGTATTGATGCAGATGGAAATGTCGTTGATTGTCTGTGTAGTTATGAGAAAGTGAAGTATGGAGGAGGATCTGGATATCGATATTACGAGATAGGGACAGGGATCGATTCAGAAGATATTCCAGATGGTATTTGTGCCGGAGGATCTGTGGCAGGTATTCCTTGTATCAGCGATGAGGATTGTACATTTAATAATCAGATCGGTTCCTGTTCCTATCTTTCACGTGTAGATACTCTTTACGGATGGGCAGGTTATTGTATTGAACGAGACACCTCCATTCAGACTCTTGGATCTTCTGCCCAGGAAGATCAAGCTTGTTTAAGCTGGTTGCCAGTGGATCAGCTCACAGGAGCGACAGATTTGTATGCAAAATATACGTCTGCCGGATTTGTGCCACAAAATACCTATTATTGCGCTGAAGTGGGTCTTACTTATGACATCGGCACGACAGAAATTGGTTGTGCAGAAATACAGGACAACAATTGTAATGACGATTCTTGGGCTGAGTTCAAAGACGAAGCGGATAATAGCGACAACAAGCAAGACGATTGTATCGCGGCCGTGTGGTGTCCAGACGGATATTTTGCCGTGATGACGGGTTGTGGAGCTCAAGGTTACGACCAGATGTGTATGGATACAGACAATGATTGTCCATTCTTTTGTGTGCCAAAATATTCCTATAAAACAGGTACTGATTCAGGCATAGGAGAAACTGGAGATCCATGTCTTGCCCCGGACCAGATACAGAATCTTATTGATACCAACACTTATAAAATTTATCTTCCTGATGTGGGGGATCATTGGTCTTCACCAAAACCTGATACCTACGTATATGTGATGGAATCATATATTTCCGGTTCTTTTGAGAAAGCAAGGAAATATTATGACGACTGTCAGGTAAGGGGTGTTTTAGATGGAAGTGCTGGAAATATTAATCAATATTACACACCAAGAACCAGTATCGGAGAGGTTACTGTCTCAGGAGGAAGTGGAACACGAGGATATAGAGATCTTGATTTTAACTATCAACCCTATGCAGCGTGTACTTCTCTTGTTCAGGTTTCAAACAAAACACTTGAAGAAGATAACGAAGGAACTCTTCCATTTGATACCTACAATGCTGCATGGACAGGTCGTCTCTGGAAGAATACTGAGAAGAATGGGTTTTTAGGAATAGAAGATCCTTTAGACGATGATTCTCATTTTGGATATGCGTATTCAACATTATTGTCTCCCTATGGAGCTGCTTTGGATTATTTTGAAAAAGCGTTAGATGTTGATCCCTATCCACATCCTCTGGTGATGTGTAAGTCTGATACTTCAGAACAAGTAATTCCTACCGTGGGATTGACGTGTCCTTCAGGATCTTCCGTTCCTAGCACGTCTCTTGCTGGAGAAGAAGCACGTGCCTATCAAAATGTTTCTGTCTATACAAATTCTGATGTTTTTTCAGAGTATTGTGCTAATTCAGAGTGTGACTGTGAAGGAGATAATAACCGTACCAACAATGACTTGTGCAATTACGACCATGATCTTAAAGCGACGATTTCTTGCGGAAATGGTGTATGTGAAAATGATGACAAGACAGTATGTTCTTTCCAAGATACAAATGAAAATGGATATGATGATGCCTGTGGAGATGCCAGCGCTTGTTCTGGAGTGTGTCTTGGAGGACCAGAAGACGGTCAAACATGCCAAACATCCATTGAATGTCAGCCAAATTATTGCACAGGTTCTTCTTCCTATGATGGGGACAATCCCGACCTTGTTGCATGGTGCGTTGCATCAGGTGGAGCACCAATTTACACTCTTTCTTCCGGTGAACCTTCAGAGTCTATTGCGCGTTTGTCTGAGATTTTTGGTCGTATGTATCGACTCATTACTTATACAGACGGATATGAGGGGATCTCAGATGTTCAATCAACCAATTTAAATTTTGATCAGACATTCGGATCCTTTGAGATTCTTGAACTAGATGAGCTTTCAACCCCAGGATTAGATGGTTGGCAATGGGATGGCAGATCTATCCGAGAGGATGCACAAGACTATGTTCCTGTGATTATTTCTGTTGGAGATTGCGAAGGCGCAGAGTGTTATGAAGAAACAAAAGGAAAGTTTACGGTTAATGAAGTCGATGCAGGAGTGATTGAAGCAGAAGGATCAAAGCGTGCAACCGTCAATTTCTTTGCTTATGCGGATTCAGAACAAATGCCTATTCGCAGAGTCGTTGTCGACTGGGGAGATGACTTTACCGGCATCAATGGAACGCTTCCATGGCCCACAGGCAGTTACAGCGGATCCATTGCCAAAGATAACTTCTATAAGAATCATCGAGGATTAGATTTGATCTCCGATACCGAAGGATGTACAGAAGGCGCAACAGAATTTGGTGAAACGCCAGAAGCTTGCAGTTCTAGCTACCTCTCCTTCACTCATGACTACACCTGTACGACAGGTCGTTTGCAGGACCTGACTTCAGCATCAGAGCGAGCCTGTGAATTTAATGCAGATGGCCGTCTCTTAAACTCTCCTTGCTATGACGGAAACTACTGCGTCTTCCAACCCCGCGTCCATGTGATGGACAACTGGGGATGGTGCACAGGATTGTGCACGTCAGGCGCCGATGAAACAGAGGGTTGTTTTACGGGAGAATTACCAAACGGTTCAACCCAAGACGAATGCGACATCGAATCCTGTCCTTCTGAGGGAGAGTCCAGTAGTTGTGAAGATTATTCTGCAGGAACGACCAATCCTTGGAAAAATTTTGACGGGTCTATTTATATCCTTGCTGAATAAATAACTTTTAACGGAAAATAAAATGAGAGTAAGATCTCTCATTTTATTTTTAATTTGGAAATTAAAACCGACTTCTAAGAAGTCGGGCGTATTGTGACTAGTCGTTTAAGGTTAAGGTCACTTCGTCATTGTGACCGTTGCCATCTGTGTAGTGATACCAGATTTCTGTGAGATCATCGGATATTGTACCTTCCAGTATACGATCCCCATCGTCATCATAGAAGGTGTTTCCGGTGATCACCGCTTCGTGTAATGCTCCACCAAAGTCGATCCATGTCTGATCAAAGCCATTGAGATCTGCTATATAAGTTACTATCTCGTAGGAACCATATTTGTCATTTGGCGCAAGACCGCACTGGCCTTCCTTCAGCCACTCATTCATCAACTCGACGGTCTGTCCGTCGTTGGTCTGACCGATGGTGGCGAATTGATTCACGCAGAGAAAGGTATCGCCGGTAATGGCGATCTGCAGTGTTCCTTCGTCCTTCAGATCCACGACGCACTCGTGGACTCCTTCGCAGTCTGGGTCGTTGGGGCGACCATCGTAGGGGAACGCGTAGAAGGTTCCGGCCCACGAATAGGGGGCCACGATTTTCAGTTGTGCGAAGAACGAATCTAACGGGGTGGGAGTAACAACGACAGCGTCGTCGTCTCCAATGTTCTTAAGGGTACAAAGTTTGTCGCATCCTCCCAGTATAAGGAGGAGACAGAGACCAAAAAGGATAACGATGGAACGGTTCATGACTCTCTCCTCTCAAACGAGTTGAATGAACGTAAAGCTCTCCTGTATTTCTATTTGACCTTATTTTAGTGATTTTGTCAATGATAATGTCGAGACCGTTGAAAAACCCACCTCCCCCAAAGGCTGGGTTTTGTGTTTGAAAAGTGGTAAAATGTAGCTAACTTCAGTTAAAAAGTGAGGTTTACTCGTCTTCATATGTTCACTCTTCCCAACAGATACTTGTCAGAGGACATCTACAAAAGTTTCATCGACGAGTCACACTTCCTGTGTCAGCTAAAGGACGTCTTCCGTTGGGATGAACTTGCTGCTCCTCTGTGGAATCTAGCCAAGAACGAGCGAACAGGAAGACCAAGAACCAGTCCGGTTGTCTTACTCAAGATGTTGTTTCTGTGTTTCCTCTACAATCGTAGTGACCGAGAGATGGAAGCCATGGCAACCAGTGACTTGTATGTTAAATACTTTTTAGGTCTTGCCATTGACGGTCTGGCTCCCGACCACTCCAGTTTGTCTCGGTTTCGAGACGAAGTCTTGGAAACACAAGGTATGGCCTTTTTTACCAACCTCTTCGAATCCATCCTGAAGGAAGCTCCTCGTCATGGGATTGTCTTTGGTCGCGTCTATGCCATCGACGCGACCCATGTTGTTTCCTCCATCAACGGAAAGACAGATACCCACAACATGAATACCACCGGAACCAAGTCGAAAGATCTGGATGCTTCCTGGGGAAGCAAAGGGTTTGAAACCAAGCTCTCGAAAGAAGGTGTTCGCGTCCAAGTGGGCAAGTATTTCTTCGGGTACAAAGTCCATGCGGTGTGTGAAACCAAACGAGGTCTCGTCACCAATCTTTCCGTGACCACAGGACGTGTGACCGACCTCGACGCTGCAGATGTCTTACTCCACCGAACCCTGACAGATACCCAGCGACAAGCCATCGACGTGCTTACAGCAGACAAAGGCTATGCCTGTCCGGTGTTTGTGAATCTGCTTGAAAAACACACGGGGATCATGACGGCTTTTCATCTGCCCGAGACCATGACCAAACGAGGAGAACACCAAGACAAGTGGCAAGCGTACGTAGCAGATGAAGGCAGAACCGCTTTTCGCAAAGAACGCCCCACCATTGAACGAGTCTTTGGGGATACCAAGAACAAACACGGACTCAGACGAGCCAAATACAAAGGTCTCCTGAAACTCGCCCTACAGTCGACACTCTCGATGATGGCTCATAATGTAAAAATCCTCATGCGTGAGATCTTTGGAGCGAGATTGCAGCGGGTTTAATGTGGCTTGAGCTCCAATGACGTCGACCATTCAGAACTAAAACGCAAGACAAATACACAAAACCCGCCTGACGGCGGGTTACGACATAGCATCTTGTAACGCTGTTTTTTTGTTGATGGATTTTTCAACGGTCTCCCACGTGAACATTGACGAAAAGCTCAATCTATGACAATTTTTATTGGTCGTCATGTAAAATTGCGGAGATAACCATTCCATCTAAGTGATCAACAAGGAGACAACCATGTTTCATTGGTCAGACGCATCGAGCATTCCAGAAAAACAAAGGCTTATTGAAGAACAATTTGGGGAGAAAATTCCGCAACACCTTTTCTTTGTTCTAGAAAACATTTCTATCTGACCACCAAAGAAACAGCCATGATAGAACAACTCTTTGGTACAGAACATTCGTTCTTTTCCAAACCCAAGCAGACAGATAAGAGGAGCTTGGATGGATCATTAAATCTCGACACTCTTCCTGAAGATCTCTCTACATTTCGTGTACTGCATATCCGTGATGGAACAAGAATGCATTATTCTTTCGAACTTAGAGGTCAAACCTGTCATCTGCTTCAGGCTAGTTCAAAAGGCAAAAACACCATTTATTTTCTGGAACGAATGAAAGAATTCTTCTTTGAATAAAAAACGAAAAACACCCCCAAAGGTGTTCTTTATTTTTTAAAAATTCAAACGAAAAAAGAATAAATAAAGGACTTTGTATGTTATACTTTATTTAATCATAGAAATCTTACATATCAAAGAATCTCAATGGTCGTTTATGATTTCTAGAATATCATTTCCTCTCTTTACACACAGAAGCACTTTCTGTTATGCAAAAAGTGTTTTTTCGTTTTATATCACTGCGGGGAGCTGGATTTATTCTTTGATCAAGACGGATTTTTTAGAAAAGAACGATTTTAATGGCTTAAATGAAAAAACCGATCAAGAATTAGCTCAAAAAATGAACTCGGGAGATGATCGTGCGTTTGAAGAACTCTATGAACGCTATTTTCAAAAACTCTATAGCTTTGTCCTGCGCCGGGTAGGTCATGCACCCACGGCAGAAGATCTTCTCTCAGATATTTTTCTCAAAGCATTTTCTCACCGAAAAACGTTTGTCTGGAAAACCTCATTCTCTTCATGGATCTATAAAATCGCCACAAACCGTATTACAGATCATTATCGAACGAAAAAAATAGCCGAACCATTCAATCCAGAAGATGACCACCATCAACCGATTTTTAAAGAATCTGTCGTACAGACAATAGATAATGACTTATTTAGTCAGGAATTGGAACAAATTTTAGAAAAACTTTCTGTACGCGAACGTCTCATTATCACCCTGAAATTTTACAACGAGTATTCCCATGAAGAGATAGGTAAAATCCTGCATCTAAAAGCAAGTCATGTAGGAGTTCTCCTTCACCGAGCCTTAAAAAAATGCCAACGTATTCTTCCTGAAAAATTAAAAAACATGCTTTATGATTCCTCATCATCTAGAACGTAATGAAAAAGAAGATGAATCGTTAAAAGAAGTACAGACGCTTTTAACGCGTCACGCTGATTCTTTTAACACGATCCCGCGTCCAGGATTCAAAGAAGCGCTCAAAGCGCGCATTCTGGAAGCGAGACAACATGTTTCTATGCCACGTTTTTCTTCTCTTTTTAGTTCAGGATTATTTAAAAAGATGGCTCCTTTAGGTCTAAGCCTTGGAGTCTTGCTCATCATCTTCATGATGGTTTTCCAACCATTTTTCCACACCAATATTGTTTCTGCTGCAGAACTGATCCTTACAGCAGAAAACAGCGATTCTTTAGGTGTTGATCCGCAAAGCACGTTTTTACTTGAAAGCAAGGAAAACCTAGACATAAAGGCTGTCCAAGAGCAGCTGAAAATCCAAATGGAACACAATGTGCCTTTTACCCTGGAACAGATAGATGCCAAAAAAATTCGCTTGGCGTTTGAGGAACCATTATCACCAAACGAACTATTAGGTGTAACCCTCAATCAAGTTCAGACGACACAAAATGGAGAAACGCAAGAACGTCCTTATCAATGGGCATTCCAAGTAAAAGAAACTTTCCGAGTCTTGGCGACAACTCCAGGCAACCGAGAATCCTATGCTCCTGTTGAAACAGGTGTTGAAGTCGTCTTTAGTCATCAACACATAGATCTCAAAAAATTTGAACAAGCCTTTCACATTGAACCAAAAGTCAACGGCATCTTCACATCGCAAGATCGATCCTTCGCCTTTGTTCCCGAAAAACTTGAACCCGGAACGGTTTATACCGTAACAATCGATAAGTCGCTTCGTCCTGAGGGAAGTGAAGAAACATTACAAGAAGATTACATCTTTTCTTTTGAAACAAATCCCAATAGTCTAGGTTGGTTCGAATTTTCTGTCGCTGAGCACTATGTAACGGTCTCTCCTTCTTCAACCGTGACGATTCCCTATCATGCAAATGGAGAAACGCATAACGAGCAAGGAAATCCTCAGTCCAGCGGCGTGCAGTCTCCATTGCACGTAAAGCTGTCTCAATTTCTTCCGCAAGAAAACCAAAGCGCGTATGAACAATTCGTGGAAGCAAATCGCCGTGCAAAATCGCTGGAATGGCGTGTTTTTACCGCAACAGATGAACTGTTAAATACATCAACTCTTACCCCTGTTTCTGAATTCGATGCGCAAAAAGTGAATGCTTCCTGGGAAAATTATTTTCTGTTTCCTGAATCTCTTGAAGAAGGCTATTACTTTGCCCAAGTCAGTTTTGGAGACAGACAAACATGGCTTTTGATCGCTTCCAGTCCTCTCACGGCCTATGTAGCAAAAGCAAATAACCAAACCCTTGTCTGGGTGAATGACGCTCTCACAAAACAAGCCATAGCAGGAGCCGATGTTCGTCTATTGGATTACGGAACAAGTGCCACGACAGACCAAGAAGGACTTGGAACGATTCGGGTATCAGCAGAAAGTTCTACGCAGGATTATCTGGAAACAGAATTTTTAGAAGTAAAACAAGATAATCATGCCATCTTGCTCACATTGACTGAACCTTACGTTCTCTATGGGAATAAATCCCTATACGAAGGAAAACGAGGAGTCTTCTCCCAACCTTCCTCTGAATACTGGTCTTACCTGTATACGGACCGTCCGATGTATCAAACCACAGACACGCTTAAACTGTGGGGATATTTAGAAAAACGTTCCACAGGCGAACGACCTTCTCAAATCCACGTATGGATTGGACAAAAACAGTGGTGCGATTATTCCATGTCTTGTACCGGAGAGCGCCCTGTCATCTTTGATGAAACACTTTTAAGCGTAAATAAAGAAGGAACATTTGAAGGAACCTTAGACATTGATCAGATGCCTCCGGGATATTATCAAGTAACCACAGAAGTAAACGGGGAAGAAATTTCTTCCAGAGGGATAAACGTTAGTGAATACACCAAACCCGCTTACACTCTTACACTGACACCGGATACCAAAGCCGTCTTTGCCGGTGAACCCGTCGAATTTACGGTACAGGCAGAATTTTTTGAAGGAACGCCTGTAAAAGGATTAGAGGTAGACGTAAATACTCAATTCGAACAAAAAACCCTTATTTTAGACGAAACAGGAACAGCACGCGGATCTGTTTCATTCTCTTACCAACAACTGCAAACGCAAGAGTCAACTCAGCGTTTCCCTACATACCAATGGATCTCTATCAAACCTCACCGACCAGAAGAAGGGCAGATTGAAAGCAATACCTATGTCATGGTGTTTGGACCTCATGTGTACATAGATATTCCATGGAACCAGGCAACGAGCAAAGAAGGCCAGGGTGAAGTCACATTCACTACAAGAAACGTTGAACCGATTGATTCTTGGGACCCAAGCCTCTTTGGTTCAAATGTTCTTGCAAATCAATTGGTCAGTGGAGAAGTCATAGAAATAACCTATGTGTCACGTGAAGTCGGTTCTTCCTACGACTTCATCAGCAAAAAAGTCATCAAACAATATACCTACGACCGACAGGAAAAAAAAATCCTTGATTTCACCGTAACGACAGATGCACAAGGAAAAGGAACATATCGTTTTGACACGCCTAATAAAAACGCAAACTACGAAGTACACCTCTCAAGTGCAGACTCTTCCGGTCTCGTAGACAAAGCGACAAGCTATGTCTGGATCGACCAGTCATTTAAGTACGGACAAGACACGGCTCTCCATTTCAAAAATCCAGAAATAGACGCGAACCCTTCATTTCAAGGATATGATTTAGGACAAACCGTTCATTTATCTGTAGAACAAAATTGGAAACCCTTTGTGCCTGAATCAACCGGACGATTCCTCTATTTCAAAGCGCAAAATGGTATTCAAGAAACCCATACCAGTTCTTCTCCAGACTATGAATTCTCTTATGAGGCAAAAGATATCCCAAATGTCGATATCTACGGCGTCTACTTCAATGGAGAAGCGTATGCGAAAATCTCTGGAAACTCCTCTGTGTCATTTGATACTTCTTCTCACGAACTGAAAGTAAATATTTCACAAGACAAAACCCAGTACCGACCAGGAGAAGAAGTAACCTTATTTTTTGATGTGCACGATGCAGACAATCAACCCGTTGCTGCACAACTCAATATCAATGTCGTGGATGAGGCGTTTTATGCGCTTGCGTCAGAAGAGGTAAATCCGCTCCGAGAACTCTTCCATTTTGTAGAAAGCGGCGTTCTTGTCACTCAAACAAGCGAACAGATAAAACAGTCTGATTCCATGGCAGAAGGCGGCGGGGGCGGTGACCGAGGACGCTTTGTCTTCAAAGACACAGCCTTGTTTAAGACGATTCAGACAGATACAAATGGTAAAGGAACACTGACCTTTACTCTTCCCGATAACATTACCTCATGGCGCGTTACAGCCCAAGCTCTTGAAACAAATCAAAAACTTGCAGGAAAGAAAACCACACAAGTGGCAGCAACACTCCCTTTCTTCATACAACCAACTCTTCAGAAATCCTATCTCAAAGAAGATCGCCCCATTATTCTTCTGCGCGCCAATGGAACAGATGTCGATCAAACACAACCTGTTACCTATTCTGTAAAGATAGGAAACCAAGAAACAGAACAAACCATTACTTCAACCATTGGTGAAACGGCTCATGTATCTCTTCCAGAACTGCCGTTAGGAAAAATAGAAATTACTATTCATGGAGAAACGCAACAAGCATCCGATGACGAGATGGGAGTGCTTACCGATACCATCACTCGCAGCATCAATGTCGTTTCTTCTCGTCTGACAAAATCCACCATCTCCACCTATCGTCTCAACGATTATCCAACCCTTTCAGGATCAACAGATGATCTTACCTGGGTCACGTTCATTGATGGGAATCAGGGCCGTTATTATGGAGAGCTCTCCTCATTAAGTTATCAGTCAGGAGAACGAGTAGACCAAGCCGTCACACGCATGCTCGCCAGAGAACTTCTTAACCAAACATTCAATGAAACAGAAATCCCCTCTTCTTTTTCCCCTTCTGTGTATCAAGGACAAGGCATTCGATTGTTTCCTTACAGCAGTGAATCGATCGAACTCACTGCACAAATCGCTTTGCTCCAAGAGATTCCGTTTGATAAAGAAGCCATGAAAATCGCTTTGCGCAATCAACTGTTCCCCTCTTTGAGTTCGCAACCCTCTTCATTAACCACACGCGAAATCGCTCAAGTATATGCAGCCCTTGCGACTCTAGGAGAACCTGTCCTTGCCCAAACGCAACAATTTCTGACCACACCGGATCTTGGCGTGGAAGAACAACTGTATGGATCTCTTGCTCTATTATATTCAGGACACAAAGAAGGAGCGCGCATGATGTATAAATCACTCATCGAACAAACCACAAAGGAACAAAACTCTCGTTGGTTACCAGCAGATTCAAAAGAACTTCAAGGAAAATATACGGCCCTGTTGGCAGTTCTTTCTTCAGGATTAAACGAACCGGAAGCGGATGAGCTCTATTCTGCCGTGATTACGAAAGATCATGGAGAAACCCTTCTTGCCGTGGAACAATTTCTCTTTATAAAAAATCGTCTTCAGAATCTTCCTATAGGCAGTATCACAGCAACCTATTACCTTGAGGGAGAGCAACATACCGTTTCTCTTGAAAAAGGCGAAAGCTTCTCCATTGCCCTTACCCAGGAAGAACTTCAAGCGCTGCAGCCAGAAACAACAAAAGGAGAGGTCATGCTCGTAACCCGATCAACCAAACCGTTTACCCAGGAGGAATCTGATGTTCAAGAAAATCTCCTGTTAACCCGTTCCTATTATTCACAAACGAATCCAACCCAAACATTCAAAGAAGGCGACTTGGTTAAAATCAAACTTCAATTTGATATTCCAACTTCTGATATTCCAACTTCTGAAACGCAAACTCCGGAAACCTTTGAACTTGTTGATTTACTTCCATCAGGATTGGAAGTCATCACGCCGACACTCGCGGTCTATCAAAGCGATATGAGAGACCAAGTCTGCCAAAGCTATCCTACGCAAGTAAAAGACCAACAGATTTCCTTCTTCGTGTCTAATGACACAGGCTGGAATTCTGCAGGATGCGAGTTGCACACGGTTGTCTATTATGCCCGCGTGGTAACGCCCGGTACGTATCTATCTCAACCAGCCATGATGAGCTCAATCACAAATCCTGAAATCTATACTCTGTCAGATTCATCTTCTCTTACGATCGGCCAGTAACAAAAAAATGGAGGGACATGTTTGTTAAAACCTCTTTATGCACAAAATGGTTTTTATTCTTTTTGCTGTTGGACTTGTTTTGCTCTTGCATCCAAAGATCAATACGCCTTCGATCTCTTCTACGCAGATAACTCCTCTCTTTTCCAAACCCGTATTCACTCTTGAAAACATCGACGGAATCGAACAAGTTTTCCAAGCTGTCTCTGTACTAAAAATCTCAGAAACCGAGGATAGCGGGTCTATCCATGGAGCCATCATTCCCCATCACACCTTGATCGGACAAGAGATAGGATCATTCTGGGAAATACTCGCTTCTCAAGAGGAACCCTCTGTGATTGTGCTTGTTGGACCTGCTCATCAAAATCAAGGAAGGGCTCTTGTCCAAACGACCAAAGGATCCTGGCCAAGTCCATTTGGAACGGTCACAACGCAAGATTTGCTCGTTGAAAAACTGATCCAATCTGGAGTTGCTTCAGAAGAACCAAACTCATTTGAAAACGAGCATAGCATCGGTGTCCAGATTCCCTACATCGCAAAACTATTTCCAGAAACAAAAATCATCCCGATCATTGCGCAATCTCCTGCCAGCCATGCGGA
>Ga0208373_1002006_pt1 | contig 24255 bp, 26 predicted proteins | sample RifOxyC2_FD_184036 | JGI IMG/M metagenome (GOLD analysis project Ga0208373, IMG submission 184036) | Soil microbial communities from Rifle, Colorado - Rifle Oxygen_injection C2 (SPAdes) | ecosystem: Environmental > Terrestrial > Deep subsurface > Rock core/Sediment | place: Rifle, Colorado... | reverse complement strand
CAGAGGAATTGAAATGTGATGCTTCAAAGGTTATTTAGGAGAAGGTTGGGACCAGTGAGAGATAGATTTGTAAGAAAAGTCATCACTTCTGATTCAGATTATTCGTTTAAGAATTTCATTAAAAGTTTGAGAAATCAAAACGTCCATATTTATAGTACAGATCCAATTATTTTGTTTATAGTTTTATCTATTACATTATTTACGAATTTATCCAATTTTGCCTGAGAAAGGCCTTTTTGTTTTAAAGCTTCCATTTTTCCAAGTGTAATTTCTCCTCGTACTAGAGTTGGAAGACTCTCTGCTTTTAAATTTCCACTAGCGATAGCTATCATCCATTCTTCCATCTTTTTCTTTGAGGATTCAAAGGTATCACCCATGGCATTAATAACAAGATCTGAGTTATCCTTAAATTCTTTGACCGCTATATCTGCCACCTCTTCTCCTAATTCTTTGAAAATTTCTTTGAAATCACTCATGGTCTTATCTCCTATTCTTTTCTCTTGCCGCTTTCTAGTTCAATTATTTTATCAAATGCACTTCTGATTTGTTTCTTTTTTTCACCTACTAAATATGCTTCAAGCGAATCCCTTGTTTTCCAGTCTTTCAAAAATGTTCCCAACATATCTTTATCAGGATCAATAAGCATTTCCCATAATTGTGTCGTAATCTCATTTTTAGGCCGTCCCTTTTCATATTCGTAAGCTTTTTCAATTCTCAGAAGAAGCTGTTCTACTTCTTCTGTATGTTTACTGTATGTGTCAGTGGCATTGTCCATCAACCGCAAAGCATCTACCTTGAGTTCAACAGCTTGGGAATATGCGTGTTGGCTAAACGGCGATATTGTTGCACATCCGAGCATACTTCCTATTAAAAGTCCAACCAGTAATGTTTTAAATTGTTTCATACTTTTTCTCCGTTATTCTATTTCAAGTGTGTCCTCTTCTTTATTTGTTGTTGGGTGAACACCTCCTCCCAGCCATTCACCAGTAATATGCCACATTTCATAATAAAATAGCCATAATGATAACCAGGGTACAATTGTTTTGCTTATGTACATCAGGGGAGACCATTCTCTTGTCCCAGGTAAGTACAGACAAGGCCGTTGCCCTGAATATACATGAGGGATACTTGTTTCGCCTTCCCGTATAAACAGTTTTGGTTCTAAAACATATGCTTTTGGAGAATAACTTTCCGGTCTATATACAATCTTTACTTTGTAATTAAAGCTGATTGGTGCCGGTTGAAGATATCCTGTCCAAGACAACCCGCCTGATATTTTATCACATTTGAATTCCGGGACCACTTCAGACATAAAATACCTTTGCTCAGCCAAAGTTAGTTTTCTTTTTGTTTTAAAATATTTAGTCACCATGGAATGTATTTGGCCTAACTTTTACACCTCCGCCTAATGTCGATAATATCCCTGACTTTGACATACTCAAAGACTCACTCTTCCGCATTTCAGTTATTGTATTATTGTAATCCATGTACGCTTTTTTTACGAGACCATCAGTATTTCCAAACATTAAAGTGAGTCTATTTTCTAATACAGTACCACGATCATTTTTCAATTCATTCCACATCCGTGTTAAACTTCCGAACGCAATTACAAAATGATTAAAACATTCTGGATTCTTTTTCCATTTTTCACTTAGTAGCTCCATTGGGCTTGATGTTGTTGGGTTATTGACTTCATAGTATCCATTTTTATTTCTTTCATTTATACTGTTAAGAATCGTTGTCATAGCATCGGATAGGTTTATTTCATTCTTGTAATGTTCTGCGGCCAGGGTTGTGAGTACTATTGAAACTGGAGCTTGTTCAATAATATCTTTATAAACGTTATTACGCCATCTTTTAAGCAACTGGACAACACGTTTTAAAGGTGGTTTGTCATAGAAGGGTTCGTTCTCTGGTAGATGTTCAAGTTTTGCCGCTTTATTTAAAATATCTCTTGGTATTTTGCATCGTTCTTCAAACCAATTTGCATATCCTTTCGGATTGGTCGGTATCCACACACCTACTCCGCCATTTTCTTGTTTATCTGGAATAAATATGCAGGTTCCTGTATCATTTGTATTTGGCATCGCCGGTACAATATCCAGATGAAACTGTCTTTTATAGTTTATTCTCACACATCTCTTTTTTAGTTCAGCTATATCCGAATAATTTGAATTTGATTTAATTGTTTGATAAACAGCATTCAATAATTCTTTTGGATTTATCATGCTATTAACATTTCCAAATTCACATATCATGTCGAGATCATACTCTTCATTACCTATTGGTTTTATGGTTGTCCCTATTTTCAAAGAACCTTGTGGGTATATTGCCGGCTTATTGGCAGCCAAATCACTTTTTTCCGCAAGCCAATTACCTACCGCCTTATAACTTTCTTCTGCCGATCCATAAAGAGAGTCTGATATTTGCAGATTTATGCATAGCCGTTCCAAAATGTAGTCAATTGGGTGTATTGTTGCTCTTGTTTGATTCATTTCAGTTCTCCTTGATGTTCATTTTCTTTGTGATATGGGACAAACAGATCCACTTTTTTGTCAAAGAATACATCCTTTACTTTCTCAAATAGTATTCTTGCTTCATTTCTGCCCAACCCAGCCAGTGATTCAATCTCTTTTATACTATCCATCTTAAAACGCCCATTAGGAAATATTGGATCAACTCTAATTATATTTTCATTACCGGCCAAGATTTTAGCTATTCCTATTGCTGATGAAGATTGCCCTGCCATAAATGTTTCTGGCAATTTATTTATCCAGTAAGTTATTCCTACAGAATAATTTCTTCCTTTCTTCAAATCAAACGGCGTAGCAGTACATCCAAGGCTTAATACCTTAATTGCATTAGCTGGCCAATTAAGAACTCCTATTGCTTCTACAACTGCCACGTCTATTGGGTTATTAGCCCATAAGCCACCGTCGCATAATGGGATTCCAGATACTCCACGGTATGAAGGGAAATAGGTCGGCGCAGCTGCTGTTGCCATCGCAACATCAACCACACTTTCCTTGTAATCGTATTTAAATCGTTCATGATGCGCGGTTTTGTATACATGTATTTCGCCTTTTTCAATATTAAACGAAGGGATAACGAGTCTTACCAAGCTCGCTCCTAGTTTTCTTTTCCCGTACTTTTTTTCAAGTGCTTGTTTAAGTGGGCCATTGTCGTATTTTGCATAAATAAACCTGCGCATGCATTTTAATAACCCGTTTCCCTTGAATATTTCTGGACCAAGCTGTTTATAAAAATCTACCATCTCTTTTGCTGAATATCCAAGCCCGATACCTAAAGCTAGTATACCACCAGTAGACGAACCCACAATTAGATCAAAATATTCACTCGTTTTGCCTGATATATTTTCTTCAATCGCCGCTAAGAACGAAGCAGGAAAAATGCCTTTTATGCCACCACCATCAATTGAAAGAATTCGGTACTTGTCACTCACATTTCCTCCCAATGGTTTTCAAAAATCCTAGAGATTGTTTCGTTAATTTATTGTACACCGTTTAGTTTCCTATAAAGCTGGGATAGTTTTTAATAACAACACCCTGTATTTTAAAATCTTTCGTCAGAATAATCGGATTATATTCTTTACTTGTAGACCTCGGTTTCAAGACGATATGGTCATTAAAGGAATGGAATTCTTTCAGTGTTGCTTCATCATCGATTAAAGCGACAACAAAATCACCATTGTTCGCCGTTGATTGTTGACGAATAAGAATCATGTTGCCATTCTCGATTCCAACTTTGTTCATAGAGTTTCCCGAGGCCTTTAAGAAAAAATATCTATATGGTGGTTTAGCAATTTTAACAGATACTGGAATTTTCATCTCGATATTTTCTACCGCTAAGAGGGGTGTTCCGCAGGCGATTGTGCCTACGAATGGAACATCAACAGTTTGGGCACTTGTATCGGGGCCTTCAGTTTGTTTAACAATTTGAAGCTCTCGTTTTGATTTTCTGCGAAGATATCCTTTTTCTACTAATTGCGAAATTATCAATGCTCCGGTTCGCGGAGAACTAAACCCTAAAGACTTTGATAGCTTTCGTACCGTTAGAGTTTGCCCATTATGCATAAGTTCATTACGTATTAAACGAATCGCTTTTGATTCTTTGTCAGATAACATAAATCCTCCTGTCCTAAGTATACAACAGTATACAACATGTATACGCGTGTTGTCAATAACCCTTAATAAAAACCTTATGTCACCCATGAAATTCCCAAAATCCCTACCAGACATTTTGCAAAACAAACTTTTCCCTATTAGCCTGAATAAATCCTGAAATTCACACACGGGACACTAGGGGGGTATAGCCTTCATAAGAAGACTATATTAACGCCCCCCGGGGTCTTTTCAGGCAACCAGCCAAAAAGGATGGTGATTACTATGAAAAACAAACGTTATGTTAGCAAAACTAACGTCTATGAATCAGCTATTAAAGCTGGTTCATGGATTGGCGCATTCTTTGGAAGCATGATTAATGCTTCTAAAGATGTTGCTGATTTCGGCTATAAAGTAGCCAAGAAATCAGTCAAAGCAGCTAGCAAATCATACAAAGAAACTATTAGATAGTTCTTTGTATAGACGTAGTAAAAGTATTGTAGATGCGAAAACTATATCAGTACAAAAAGGAGGTGAATGCCACATGAAAACCATATTAGTAGTTATGGGTTTGTTTACGTTTATATGTTACAAACGCTACACAAACTTCAAGAAGGCAGAAAGGACACTTAATGCAGCTATATCGAGAATGAAAGGTGTACTTGAAGACGAAGCCGCAGAAAAACTTGAAGATGACATGTATTTTAACATTCGTCATCTGGATGCAGAACATGAATGGGAACTGAATGGTTGTAGACACGATTAATTGAGAGGTGGCCACACCCTAATGATGAGTATATCTGCCCGGTGGTGCAAGCAGACAAAGTGAGGTGATATAAATGAGGAGACTGCATTTACAGTTGTATTTCGTTTACCGGCACACATTCAGAAGCAATGACTTCTCAGTCAAGTCATTCATCTGGGCGGTAAAAGCAGCAAAAGAGATTTATTGAATTTCAATTGCAGTAAAAATCAGTAAAACAAGGTGGTGAGAAAAATGGCTAAAATCTTTGACGACACTTGTAGATTAGTTGAAAGGATTCCGACAATTGAACTGACGACACATTTTGTCTGGTCAGTTCTGCATGAAAGTCTGGCTCCGGCAGACAGAGTAAAATTAGTCGGAGAAGTTAATGACAAGGTTACAGAAGACAACTACAAAAGCGAGGAAAAATGAACAGGTTACCGATTTTCAGAATTGAGAACAAATTGTATTTTGTGGATCTACGATTGCGGCAGCTAAGGCGGGTAATCCTCACGATTTTATAGACTTCGATGATGTCTATGCTCTGATGGATTATCTGCACGAAAATAAGGCCAAAAAGGAGGTGTCAGAAATAGTTAGGTAACGGATAATCAAGCATACCTGAATATTTATCAGGTAAATCTAATTTTAAAGGAGAACTACAATGTCAAGCAAAAACGGATTGTTGAACAACGCGCAGCGTAAAGCATTAGAAGGGCAGTTAAAGGTCATTTACGAGAGGAAAATCAATGATGCTCGTAAACATAACGAAGCCCTTCAGGAACAAATCCAGGACGAAGTCCGGAACAAGCTTGGTTACAAAATAATCAAGCAAAAGATTCAACAGTTAGAAGACCAGCAGAAACTGCTTGAAAAACAGTTGGAAGAGATAGGTTTCGATTCAAACGGGAACCTACTGACCACTTGGGACCGGAAAAGTGACGCCTATATTCCTTTGAACTCAAAAGCATTCAAGCTTTTGGGAACAACGCTTGACTCGAGGAATGGAGAAGCCGGTGCGCTTGAGAAAGAATTGAGTACTAAGACGGTCAAGCTCTGGATGGTTACCGAGGTAGAAGAAGTAAAGAAACTCCTGGAAGGAGTTTGCTGAGGCGACACTATGAATACAAAATGTAAAGTATGTGGTCATCACAGTATGGAATTAGCAGGTTTAACTGCAAGCGGTAAGATAAAAGTTATGCGCTGTACCGTCTGCGGAACCTGTTTTCTAAGACGAAAAACCAGGGGGTGAAAATTATGGGAAGCATAGGTTTACTGATTGTCGGCAGCATTATGATGGCAGGGATACAAATAAGTATTTTCAAATCCCTCCCAAGGTTTTTGCGGGTACTGTTTGCATACTTACCGTTGGCAGCCATGTTGTGCAATTTCCTATTGAGCGGTGTAATATTGATATTCACTGGCGTAGGAAATACGGTCGGGCTGTTAAATTTGGCTGGTTCGATAATCTTCGGGATTTACTTGTTCATCTATAAGGACTATCGGAAATGTCAGATAACTTTCAAAAGACGTTTCTGGATATTCCCGAAACTCGAACTAACCGAAGGCAATAAACAACCGCATTGGTTGTTCTGAAGTAAAATCTGTAGAAAAAGGCGGTGATTAAAATGAATCTGCTAACCAGCAAGAAAACGCTAGTAGCGTCAGCGATTGTGAGCGAGATAATCCAGTCCATCTGGATTACAATTCTGGTAATGCGAACATTAGGACGAAGAATTCGCAGATACAGAAGGTTTGTAAAGACAAACCAGTAAGCAGTAGAAGTAAAATTTAGCAAAATTAATAAAGACAGCCAGACAGGCTGTCTATTTTTTTGCCCAAAGGGCAAAGGAGAAGAACAATGAATACAATTTCTAAAGATTTACTCAAGGATTCAGTAAGGATGACAGTGGCGGCATTTGAAGAATTGAAGGATGAAGGGATTAAGCTGAATATTGGCGGCGAGGATTTAATTAAGTGTGCCCTGTCGCTGTATATTCAGGAATCCAGGAATGGAAATGGCTATGCTTCACCTCAAGCCAAGCCAAAAACTGGCGAGTCAAATGGGAATGGAAACATGCCCGCTTCACCTGGTCAGTTAAACTTCTTGAGGAAACATGGTCCCAAGACCTTGATTCTAACAAACCTGAACCGTGGTAAGGCAAGCGAGTTAATCGAGAAAATCACAAGCGGTTGGAATAAGAAATAAGTGTAGTAGAAACAAATCAAAATGCCCGGTACTTCAGCAATGAGGTACCGGGCAAATCTTTTACTGGAGGTAATTACTATGTTAAACGGATTTAGATGCCCGGATGGACGTGATGTCTCAGTGGTAGAGTGTCTATCAAACAAGGCGTGCAGTAGGAAATGCCTGCCTACCGTATTCAGAATAGGGATTCTGTTGAAGAATCAGTATCGTGACCCGAATACTATCAGTGTAACAAATTTGACAGGTCCTTGCATGCGCAAAGTATTTTGGGAAAAGGTACGCCCCTACCACATTGAGCCAACCAAACGCTACAGTTCGTTAAGAGGTAGCCTTCTGCACGAAATTATTGCATTGGTTGCTGAGCAGAGCTATCAGGGTGATGACGAACTTTGCAAAGTCATAAATGACTTTACTTCAAATCTCTTGGTAGAAAAGACTTTTCGCAGGCCAATCAATGGGATTTCCCTGGGCGGGACAATTGATCTCTACAATAAAAAATCCGAAGAGATAATTGATCTGAAAACCATTGCGTTTTCAAACGGGATTCTAAAAGAGCAATCTGCCCGTCAGGAGCATATTGCCCAGGTCAACCTGTATGCTCATTTGCTCCGAGGCAACGGATTCCCTGTGAAGAAGCTAAGGATCGCCTACATTTCTATGAACGATGTATTTCTGACAGGCGAGACCTATGAGATTGTTAGGAAACTAAAAGCCGGGATTAAGAAGACCACAGTAAAAATCGCAGATGTCCCGCTTTGGAGCGAGCAAGAGACTATTGCTTACATTGAACCGCGAATCAAGATACTGCATGATGCTCTTGCCAGCTGCGGAAAGCTTCCTGCTGGAGTTGATGAAGAATCAGGCTGGATATGTGCCTGGTGTCCATTCAATTCCGAGTGCAATGCAAGCAAAAAATCGAAACAGGAGGAACCCGAAAATGGAAAATAAGACAACAGATTTCTGGAAAGATGTGCCGGTTATTTCAACATACACGCTTGAGCAGGCGATTGATGATGGAGTCCTTGTGAAAGTTGGGCAGTGTGGTCGATATTCTGTGATATTCACTGCTAACCTGTTTTATGACGGATATGAGGACAAGGATAAGCGGGGAGAACTTATTAACCGTGGGCTTACTATGCTCAAGCTCCCGGATCCTGAAGATTCTGAGTTTATGAGGCTCAGGGTACTCGAAAAGGACCGAATATGGGTGATATTTGATACCCAAGGAGAAATTTTGACTTGGCTCAGGCCTGAAGATTATTGACGGAGGATTAAAATGAAAGAGTACCTTGTATCCCTGCTTATTGACGAAGAAACGGTAGATGAGACAAGTTTAGACGAATTCAGCTTTCAGCTGGCTTATGATTTATTTATTGAATTTGGCCATGAGAACGCAATACTGAAAGCAAAAAGCGTCTCTATTGTATTTGAACCGATGTTAGAGAACAAATAGGTTTGTTTAAATCAGCATGAGGGGCAGTTCTGGTTATATCCCAGGATTGCCCCTTTTTGCGTTTAAGGGAGGCAATTGTATGAAAATACTACAGGTGAAGTCACTCAGGCAGTTGAAGAAAATCCTGTCCGAGGGTGCAGGAGAGTTCTTTATAGCGTTGAATTACGGATGTAAATCTTCAAAAACTGTGTCCTATGACAAGAAGTCCAGGGTTTTCTATGTGACAAATTGGATTGACGGCACAGTGCAGGAATTGTCCAGCAGGCAGATTATGGCTGCGGGCTGGACTAATATTGGAAAAGCGATAAACGCGGGAGCATTTTACTATGAATGTTCCGGGAGGCAACAATGAAAACCAAATTTAATCAGTCGTTTGTTCATCTAGAGTTAGTGCGTGACAAAAAGACAGGGCCGGTTATCACAAAACCGACAGAAGCCATTGCGGCCATAAAGGCAATGCTGGGCAAAATGGATCGTGAGTATTTTATGTCTATCCATTTAGATGCACGGAACAGCGTGACTGGCATAGAGATTGTTTCTATCGGAATACTCAATGCCAGCATGGTTCATCCGAGGGAACTGTTTAAGGCTGCGATTTTGAATTCTGCTTCGAGCATTATCCTGGTTCATAATCACCCAAGTTGTGATTTAACTCCAAGTGATGATGACCTCAAGCTCACAAAACGGCTTTTGGAGTGCAGCAAAATTTTGGGAATAGAAATTTTGGATCACATAATTACTGGAAATGCCAGTGATGAGCATTTTTCAATGCAGTCGAAAGGTTTAATAAACCAGGAGGAAGGATCCTATGAATAGCGTCTTAGAAATTGTTACAAACAGGATTTTAGCTGAAATGGAAAAGGGTGTTTTGCCCTGGGAGCGGCCTTGGATAGTTATTCCTAAGCAAAACATGGTGACAAAACGGCCATACCAAGGCATTAACCGGTTTTTACTTGCATTTGAAACCGAAGAGTTTTACCTCTCGTTTAATCAGGTTAAACAACTTGGCGGAAAAATTAAGAAGGGTGCTAAAAGCCAACTTGTGATTTTTTGGAAACCCGTTGAGGTTAAACTTAAGGAAGAAACCGAGGAGAGCAAAGAGCGGGATACTTATGTGATACTGAGATATTACAATGTATTCCGTTTGTGTGACGTTGAGGGGATTGAGCGGCCAGTGATTGGCAAGCCAAACGAAAAGCGGGAGGATATTGAAGCCTTTGTTAAAAGGATCAATCCCAGGACAGAGTTTGGTGGGTCGACTGCCTGCTACAACCCGAAAAGTGACACTATCTGTATGCCTGAGATAAACAGGTTTACCGATAGCAATCACTACTACAGCACACTTCTTCACGAGCTGGCGCACTGGACCGGGAACGAACACAGGCTCAAGCGGTTCAATCAGGATGTCCAGAACTACCATCAAGAATATGGGAAGGAAGAATTGACAGCTGAACTCACCGCGGCAATCCTATGTCATCACTTTGGTATAGCTCTGCCGGAACATAATGCTGGCTATATCCAGGGGTGGATTCAGTCAATCAAAGGTGACAATCGGTTGTTGATAGGCGCGTCCTCTCGCGCAGAGAAAGTGATTGAGTATTTGGGATTGAAAATATAAGAATAAACGACCTGGGTAAGTCGAAAAACTGCCCGTTTTGTACAGCTTATTCTGCCGGTATCCCGGAGATGGAACCCTTTGGGAGGTGCCCTGGAATACTGACAATTTATAAGGTTTTTATCTTATATAAAACTCCTACGAAGTTGGTAGGGGGCTAATGGAAATTGATTTTATTGTATAAAAATGTTAAATTGATTCGTATTCTTAATGCCTCCTTGCTAGGTATAAATATGAGAAAGACACTAGAAAGAATATTGATTGTTTTGTTTGATCGATTGCCTAAGAATCTTAAGCAGCGTACAAAATATTTTCTTGTGATAATTTATGGTTTTATAATTGCTAAAAGAGTTAAAAGGGGTATCTCTTATCTAAGAAAAACTAATAAATCAAATACTAAATTTCAAGATTATTGTTCCGAGATTAAAAAACAGTTTAGAACAGGCGAAATACCCCAAGATGCTTCCCAAAAAGAAGTGTGTATTAGGTTTTCCGGAGGTACTGATTCAACTTTAGTTGCTGCAACTATGGCAGCTAAATTTAAAAAAGTTCATCTTTTAACATTTAATACAACATACAAAATAAATCCTTTAGGAATGACGCCTTCCGACCCCTCCTGTACCTATACCAATTTAAATAATTTAGTACTGAAGTTTGGAAGGAAGTTTGTTCATAGAATAATTGATATCGAAAGTCTCAGGAATAGAATCTATTTCGATGATTATTTGCCTAATTTCAAGAAAGACGATTTTCTTAAAGTGTCTTTTTGTCCTGCATGTTCTTTAGCAATGCATCTTGAAACAATTATTTATTGCTTGAGTAATAATATAGAATATGCTTCCGATGGTGCAGGTATTGATAGCGGAGTACTAGAATGGCAGACCCAGAGTCCACATAATTTGAGAGAAATAGAATATTTTTATAAAGGGTTTGGTTTGAAGTATATTATTAATCCAAATTATTATGTTATTGAATCAGATAATGAGTTGTTCAATTTGGGCGTGATAAAAGATAAAGATATCAAAAATAATTATAGTTATCGTAGAAAAACTCAACAATATTGTATACTCATTCAATTTCAGTCTATTTGTAGAATTCTAGAGGGACGAAAAGAGGCTAAGATGGCTTCTTTGTCGGAACATGGAATGGTTACAAAATACTTTAAACATAGAATGAATAATTACCAAGAATATGTTAAATCCAAAAGGTTGGGAGAGGGCAAATAATGAATAGGTTCTGGAAATATCGAAATATTCCGGATTCTAAGTGGGAAAATTGGAGGTGGCAATTAGCCAATAGATTAAAGAATAACAGTAACCTTAAAGAGTACTTCCCGTATATAACTGAAAGTAGTTTGCTAGACTTCAATGCATATGTAAAAAAGTTCAGCATTGGAATCACGCCATATACATTGTCTCTTGTAAAGTTAGAGAGTAACCTAAATCCCGTAGCAGATGACCCTGTCTGGAATCAGATTAAATACCTTCCACTGAACAAACTTTGCAGTCAATATGATTACGATGGGATACAAAGCAATTGGGAACTTTCCGAAGAAATGCCAACAGATATGCTCCATCACAAATATCCTGATAGGGCAATAATTAGGATTGTAAATTGCTGTATTGGTTATTGTAGCTATTGTTATTTAACCAAAAGAATCTTAGATATTGGATCTAAAAAACAAATGACTAGGGACAAAACAAGCTGGAGCAAAACTATATCCTATTTAAAAAGACATAAAGAAATTAGGGATATATTAATAAGCGGTGGAGACCCTTTGCTTTTAAGCAATGTACAGTTAGACAGCCTTCTTTCGGATCTAACTAAAATAAAATCAATAAAAAGTATACGATTAAACACTCGTTCACTTACCTTTAATCCTTACAGATTTGATAGAGAATTAGTAAAGATATTTAAGAAATACAAATTAAATTCATTAGAAATACAAGTGGGGCATCCCAGGGAAATTACTGACACTTTTGATGATGTCCTATCACTTTTTGATGACATAGGTTATCGCCCTCAGTTATTGTGGCGAGCGCCGTTATTGAAAGGTATTAATGATTCGTATGAAGTGTTGGAAGATTTATTCTTGAAATTATATGTTAGACGCATTATGCCCTATTACTTATTCCATTGTTCTCCATATAGCCTGGGCCGCTCTATTTTTGGCACAAGTATAAAAAAAGGCATTGAAATACTGTCTAGACTCAGAAGAAGGGTACCCGGTCCAGCCTTCCCGCGATTTACCCTGTTCCACATTCAAGGAAAACAAGATATACCTCTAGAAATCAAAGGAACCCCAAATTTTCAATTTTTAAATGATTCTAAAGGAAAGCCAATTGTCAGGTTTAAAAATTGGAAAGGTCAATGGGTAATATACCCTGATGTTGAGTAATTTCAACTAACAATAGATTATGACATATCTTTGCTCAAACCCTTGGACTACATTATTCATTTGGGGAAACGGAATGGTTACCCATTGTTGTTATTCAAATATTGGATTCATTGGGAATATTAAAAATAATACTATTGAAGAAATATGGAATTCTAAGAAAATAAATTATGTCAGAGATAAAATTGCAAATGGTCAATATATCGAAGCTGGATGCGAATATTATTGCAGAGCGTTTAGGTTGAATGAGTATTATGGTAGTCTTAAGAATCCACCAGAAATCCCAGAAGGATTGGGTAGGATTGAATATCTAAAACTAGAACGAAACATTCATAATCCTCAAGTAATCGGTATTGAGAATGAATGGGCCTGCAACTTGAATTGCTCTCACTGTTTATCTTCAAGAAGTACTTCCGGAGTTTCTGTAGAATATTTCAACAGTATAATGTCCCAATTGAACCAAGCAAAAATAATTAGATTTATTAATGGTGAATATTCAGTAAACAAGAACTGTTTGGAAATGATTAAAATAATTTCCAAACAACAAAAACAACCAACGGTATTTTTAGTTTCAAATGCTCAAACGACTATTGAAGACGTATACCCATACATAGACAAATTAAACAGCCTTCATCTAAAAGTATCTTTCGAGAATATTGGTAAAGAGTATGAAAATGTCCGGCAAGGAGCTACTTGGCAAATATTTGAAAGTAACTTATCAAAACTACATAGTTATTTTAATTTAAAGTCCAAAAAAGGTAAAGATTGGCGTTTGTATTTAAATTTATGTGTTATGAAATCAAACTTCTTTGTATTACCAGAAATAATGAAGTACGCAATAGGCCGCAACATTCCATTGGTATTAAATACAATAAATGGAATGCGGAAGGTTGATGAAAATATATTCATGTATAAAGATATTGAGCAAGCCGACAAACGGGTGGAATCCATCATTAATAAATGCAATGAATATATTGAAAAAGCAGTTAATTATTGCTTCCAAAAGCAGTTAAAAGGACATTTTAATTATATAATAAGAACTCTTAGGGAAAATAAATTAGGATTATCAAAAAAGACTGCCAAAATCGTAATGATATTTCTAAAGGGCCGGAAATCAGAAATATTGTTATACAGCTTATATAAAATATCCAGAAACAAAATGTCTTTTCTTCTTTATGTCAGTAGGAAAATAAAAACAAAACTAGGGTTAAATTAAACAATATATGAAGAATAATAGAAGAAAAATCAAGTACAAAATACTAAGGATACTCCTCGATAATATCAAAAGTATTCTCAATGGGTGGGCTTATAGGTTTTCTACTAGAAAAGCGACTGCTAGCGAGATAGTAAATACAACAGTATGTATCTCTATGTTTAATAGCCAGATAAAAGAACGAGGAGATCTTAACGAGATAAACAGTAACCGTATTAACAACATGAGACTTTGCTGCGAGTTAATTAATGACACAATACTGCAACCTGGAGAGATATTTTCATTACGCAAAATAGTTGGCGAAGTAACAGAAGAACAAGGATTCAAAGAAGGTCCAATATTGATTGATGGTAAACTCTGTTTTTCAATTGGTGGAGGGTTATGCCAAATATCAACCACTCTTTTTAACGGGGCTTTACTAGCCAATATGGGAATATTAGAGAAGTACAATCATACTGCCGATATATGGGGTGAAGAGAGATTCATTGATTTGGGTAGAGACGCTGTTTATGTTTATGCATTAAAGGATTTGAAATTCAGGAATAACCTTCCCGAACCTGTGATAATAAAAATATCAATTGATGAAGATAGGAAAGCAGTCATATGCAAGATTCTATCAAAAAAAGAATTGGATTATGTGGTGAGTGTTGAAACTAAAATAATTAAGGAAATTAGTCCTGAGATTCCAAAAAATACTGATTCTTCATTAGTTAGAATAGTAAAAGGCTGGACTGTTCTTACCAAACGATACATTGAACAAAAAGGAGCGATTAAAACTACATATGAAGAGATAGAGACGTATAATCCATCTATCTCATACGTGAGAAAGGAAGTCTAATAAAATGAAAGTAAAAACTATAGGCATTGTCTTAGAGACAAATGCAGATGCTGTTAAATCTGGCAATGGTAATTTAGATCAACTATATCACTGGAGAGAACCGGATGAAATTCAGGCAATAACAGATGCAGTTCAATCAGCTGGTTTTAAAACAATAATCATTGGGCCTCCTGAGAAATTCTGTCTTGAAGTGCAAAAGTACAAAAATCAAGTAGATTTTATATTTAATCTTTCAGTCGGATTTACTACACGATTTAGGCTGTCAAGAGGACCTAATTTGTACGAGCTTTCTGGAATCCCTTACTCTGGAGCTGACCCTTATACAAAAATGGTAAGCCAGAATAAACACCTTATGAAAAGCTTTTTGGATAAAATGAACATACCTACTCCAGAGTGGTGTTATATACATAGCAGGGGTGATATGAAAGTAGCAAAGTACCCGAAATTTCCTGTAATAGTAAAACCTGCTTATGAAGGGTCCTCTATAGGTATTCACCCAAAGTCTGTTGCAGCAAATAAGCATTCTCTTTATAAAAACATCAATAAAATATTTAATGAATTGAAAATGCCGGTAATTGTTGAAAAATTTATTGAAGGTAAAGAAGTTAAAATTGGAATAATCGGAAATGATAGAATAGATTTTATAGGTATTATCGAAGATGTGATAAATGAAGGTTGTTCACTCAAAAATAAGTTTCTTTACTACAAGGCAAAAACACACGGTAAATATGCAAAATCAAAACGGAATATGAAGGATGAAGAGATATCCAATGCGATTAAGGATTCTCTTAAGATATACAAATACTTTCTTCCTGTTGATTATGGGACAATGGATATTAGGATTGATAGTAATGGCAATCATTATTTTCTTGAATTTAATGCTGACGCTACCCTGCATCCGGGAAGGACTTTGTCAATGTGTTGTAAATTAAATGGTATTAGTTTTGAAGAAATGATAAATAAAATAATTAGAACATCTTTCAAGCGTTGGAATTTGCATTAAAGCCATTAATTTTTGAAACCAAGATATTTAATCATCTTATTTATTGTTTTATTCGTTGGAAATAACCGCACCGAAGTATTAAAGAATTCGCGCCTTTTTGAATAATTTCTCCTTAGTTTGATAAAGTACTTTCCTGTCCTATGAGCCGGTAATTTTAATATATTCCTAAATGATCTATCATCCTTCCCTATATCATAAACACATTTCACGACATCGTATAGAACAGAGTATATCTGTTTATCTTTAATATTTTTACAAATATGTGTAACATTTGGTGCGGGTAGTCTGCAATCCCATGTGTTTTTTAATCCGAAAAAGGAACAAGCATCTTTATATATCATTTTTATCCCATTTAGTCTTCCATCATACGAAAAACCTGCGATATGGGGAGTTCCAATATCAACTAATTTCAAAAGTTCTTTGTCTATGACATTTTCATCTTCCCAAACATCCAAAATTGCTCCGGAAAGATAATTGTTTTTGAGAACAGATTTTAGAGCAGATTGCTTAATTACTTTGCCCCTGGAAGTATTAATTAATATACTCCCTTTTTTCATTAATGATATCCTTTTCTCATCAAATAATTGATATGTCACATCATGATTATAAGATAATGGTACATGCAACGATATAACATCACAATCCATTAGAGCATTTAATGGTACAAAATTATTCTTTTCTTGTTTTCTTGCAAGTGGTGGATCATTTAGTAACACTTTAAAACCTAGACTTTGTGCTTTAGAGGCTACTTTGCTGCCTACATTCCCAACACCAACTATTCCCAGTTTGGAGTTCTTGATAGAAATCTTGCCTGTTTCGTTCAAAAACAATAAACTGGCTATTAAATACTCGGCAACCGAATTTGAATTACTTCCGGGAGCATTAGCGAATCCTATACCCTTGCTTAATAAATATTTGGTATCTATATGCTCATAACCAATAGAAGCAGTTGCCACAAATTTGACCTTACTCTGTTTTAAAAGGGCTTCATTTACTTTTGTGATATACCGGACTACTAGAATATCTGCATTTTTAACTATATCAGGAGTGATCTTAAATCCTGAAACGAGCTGGACTTCACCGAAAGTACTAAATGCTTCCGTTACTAGAGGTAGATTTTCATCAGCTATAATTAGCATGAATCTATTCTACATCATTTTTTACAGGCTTTCAATTTAAGTAAGATTATTAAAGAAAGATGGGTCTCCCACACCGTCCCCTACCGGTGGTGGGGGGATCTGAAAAATAATACTAAAAGAAAGACTGCCTTTCTTGGTAGGTTTCTCCCCTTGATAATTCCTTGTAATTCCTCTCAAAAAACAGTAAAATAAATAAAGATTCTAGTGAATAACCTCGACAGTTTTTGAGGTTAAGGTTTTTGTAGAAATTATTGAGTTGGAAAATTGACTGATTTAGGGAACTTTTTAGCGTTTTTTACGTCTATTTATAAATAAGATAGAACTCTATAGGAGAAAAGTCCATGAAAAAAACTATTAAATTATTGGCTTTCTGTATTTTGATTTCTTTCCCCTCATTAAATGCTCTCGCAGAAGTCAAAGTGTTATCTGCTACACCATCAGGTAAGGTTCAAGGCCAGGATGCAACCAACGATATTGTCGTGGTCTTCAATCAGTCGATGATGCCGCTTGAAAAGCTTCCAGAAGGCGATGGTACAGGCCCACTCAAACTTAACCCGGAAGTAAAGGGTAAATATCGCTGGACAGGAACAAATACCCTAACATTTAAACCTGAAGAAAAATTACCTCTTGCAATGGGATTTGAGGCAACTATCTCCAAGGGCCTAAAATCTATAATTTCTGGAGAAACTCTTGAAAACGATTATACTTGGACATTTGAAACCTTAAGACCCAATCTTCAAAATTCAACCCCTTACCAAGATTCATATTGGGTAGAACTTGAAGATCAAATTTACTTAGTTTTTAATCAATCCATGTCCCCTGGAAAAGCAAAAGAAAGCATAGAAATGACAGAAACTGATGAAAAAGGAAATAAATCCAAAATAAATTTCATTGCTTACACCCCAACTCCAAAAGATATGGAAAAGAATGAAAGATATAACTACTACATGCGACAAAGTACCGAAACTATAATCATTATCAAACCTGAAAGTAATCTTAAAAAAGATTGTTCATATTCAATTGATTTAAAAAAAGGTTTATTAGCTAAAACCGGTAATTTGGGTTTTCCTGAGGATAAACAAATACAATTTTCTACATATTTTACATTCAAGTTTATTAGGCCGGCTTCATGGAATCGTCACGATCCGACCAGTGGATTGGATTTTAATTTTACTAATCCGGTGAAATATTCTGAACTCTTAAAAAATTTGGAAATAAACCCTAAAATAGAATTTTCTCAATATTATTATGAAAACCAAGACTTTTCCTGGGGAAACAACCAAACTTTGTTGGCTCCTATGAGTTTTAACGTGGAATTAAAGCCAAGCACCTCCTATTGGATAAAAATTAGTGGAAATTTAACCGATAAATACGGACAATCGCTTGGCAAAGACGTAGAAACGGTTATTTACACTTCCGACTACGAATCAAGAATATATATGCCTAACGGTCTTGGTTTTACTGAAAGATACATGAAGCCAATAAGGCATCCCATAACATTTGTAAATGTTGATGAGGTAAAACTACAAATGGCGCTTTTAAATATTAACGATATAATACCTTTTATTTACAGTAATCCATTTTCATACAATAGACTTTGTACGCCGCCTGGCGGTTTTACCATTGATCGAAATTGGGATACAGGTGTTGAAAAAAACAAAAGAATTTTAAAACCTATAGAACTTCAGGAAGTTCTGGGTGAAAAACAATCCGGCATTATTTATCTGCAGGTAGATGCAAAAGGCGCTATCGATGATTGCCGGCAGGCCCTTCTGCAGGTTACAGGACTCGGCATTACTGGAAAGTTCTCTCCGGACAACAACTTGATATATGTGTCATACTTGAAAACTGGAAGCCCGGTAATGGATTGTGATGTCGAATTAAGAGACAAAGATAATAAAATACTTTGGACAGGCAAAACGGATAAAAATGGTTTTGCAAAAACTCCCGGCTGGGAAGAATTGGATATTGTTCCGGATGCATATTCTAGGCCGAAAATATGGATATTTGTAAAAAAAGGCGATGATTTTGCTTTTTCCTCGTCCGATTGGGGTACAGGCATTTATCCGTATGCCTTTAACATCAGTTATGAATATAGCCCGGAATATCCTAAATATGGTGGGCATGTATTTACGGAACGGGGTATTTACCGTCCCGGAGAGACAGTTTACATAAAAGGTATTGTCCGAGAACGAAGACAGGGAAAATGGGAATTACCCAGGATTAATGATTATGCATTAGTGGTACAAGATTCACGAAATACTGATATCGTGAAAACAACTGTAACGCTGTCATCGGATTTTGGGTCTTTCGATTATAAAATCGATTTAAAAAAAGATTCGCCAACAGGCTATTATTCAGCTACTCTGCAGAACATAAACCCTGAAAACGAGGTCCAAAAGAATGGCAGACATTATCATGGCAGAAGAGAACATAATTTCTATACTACTTTCCGGGTTGAAGACTACAAACTTGCAACTTTTGAAGTTAATGTAAAGTTAGATGAACCTGAATACATCCTTGGCGATACAACAACGGTAAAAATGAATGGATGGTACCTTTTCGGGGCACCCATGGCTGACATGGAAATCGAATATGCCCTGCGGCTTGCCCGGGATTATTTTGAACCTGAAGGATATGATGGTTATATATTCAACGATAACTGGTATGACGATGAAGGACGAAATTACCATTCCCAGGGAATTATTAAATCAGGAAAGGCAAAACTTGATAGTGAAGGTAATTTTTCTTTCTCAAACCCTTTAATATCAAGAGGTTCATATGGAACTCTTGAAGTTATTGCCGAAGGCACTGTAACTTCACCTGACAGGCAGAGATTGAGCGGCTGGAAAAAATCCATCGTGCATTGTGGCGAATATTATATTGGTTTGAAACCAGTTTCAACCTTTATAGAAAAAGGAAAAGACTTTAAAGTTGACATGATAACTACAAAACCTTCCAGCGAAATGATGGAGGGTAATGAAGTCAACTGCCGGCTGGTAAGAAGGGAATGGAATTCCGTAAGGAAAGCTGGCGTAGGCGGAAGATTGGAATGGATTACTGACCGAAAGGACGTGGTTTTAAGCACTTTCAGTTTTACTTCAGGGAAGAAGCCCTATGCCTGGAAATATACGCCCGACAAATCAGGGTTATACTTTTTTGACGCTAAATCTACCGATAAAAGGGGTAATTCAATAAAAGCTTCGACTTATTTTTATATTACCGGGAAGGATTACTGTGCCTGGGAAAGGTCTGAAGATGATATGATTCAGCTAATTTGCGATAAGAAAAGGTATAAACCTGGCGAAAGCGCAAAAATTATTGTGAAATCCCCCTACGAACACGCTAAAGCAGTTGTCACCTTGGAGAGAGAAGGCATTATCAGCCACTTCATTACGGACATTGTAGGTAGTGCGGATACTATTACAATCCCCTTAAACCAGAACCACCTACCGAACGTTTATGTATGTGTTATGCTTTATAATGGACGTGCCGGAGGGATGAAGTTTGATGAAGATGGTTTGGATTTGGGTAAACCGTCCTTTAAAATTGGTTATACAAATTTGGTAGTAGACCCAAATGACAAACATTTGTTTGTCAAAACGGAATCCGATAAAAAGAAATATAAACCCGGTGAACGTGTTAATGTAAAACTCCAGGTTAATGATGCTAAAGCAAAAGGTGTTTACGCAGAAGTTATGCTGGCAGTGGTTGATTTAGGTGTTTTGAGCCTTATTAATTACCAGACGCCTGATTCTTTCCCATTTTTCTATGGGCCTAAACCATTATCTGTAGACACTTCCGAAACCAGGATACACATAATAGGCCAAAGGAATTATGGTGAGAAAGGAGAGAATCGAGGCGGTGGAGGCGGCAGGGAACTTGCTTTTGATTTAAGGACAAAATTTATACCTACTGCTTATTGGAATCCTAAAATATTGACAAACAGTGATGGATCCGCTGAAGTTTCTTTTGTATTGCCGGATAATTTAACCGCATTTAGAATAATGGCTACAGCCCAAACTAAAGATTGTTTTGGCGCGGGAGATAGCAGGTTTTCTGTTTCTAAACCGTTGTTGCTGAAACCTTCGCTGCCCAGATTTGCTTTAATCGGAGATAAATTCAGTGCCGGTGTATTATGCCATAATAATACCCAACAGGACGGCACGGTTACTGTTCAAGTAAAAGCGAAGGGTATTAAGCTCGTAAGCCCGGACACACAGCAAATACCAATACCAAAAGGTTCTGCTAAAGAAATAAAATTCGATTTTATCGCAGAAAATATAGGCCAGGCTGAATTTGAATTCAGAGCCGTCATGGAAAATGAAACTGACGGTTTAAAATGGAGTTTACCTGTAAAAATTCCACGCCCAACAGAGGCTGTTGCGACATATGCTTCAACCTTGGAAGAAGCAAAAGAAGGTATAAAAGTACCGTCTGACATTTATGATGAGGCTAGTTATATAGATATTTCATTGGCTCCAACGGCTATGGTTGGGCTCAAAGGTGGGCTTGAATATTTATTTGATTATCCCTATGGTTGTTTGGAACAAAAAACGTCTAAAATACTTCCTTTAATTTTGTCTGGAGATTTTATTGATATCTTTAACCTTGCACCGCTTAAAGAACATACTGCTAGGGAACTAATCACGGATTACTTAAATCAAATTAAAGAATTCCAAACACCTTCGGGTGGTTTCTGCTTCTGGAAAGGCGGAAATGGTATACCGAGCCCATATCTTACTTCATACGTATTATGGGCAGTTTCTGAAGCCAGGAATAAAGGTTATGCAGTGGATGAGAATGTGACGCAGGGGGCAGCTGGTTACCTAAGGTCGTATTTGCGCGATGATAAACGCAATTGGGCATGGCCGTATTCGGTAAATGCAGATTTGTGCACAAAAGCATTTTGTGTTTACGTGCTTTCAATAAATAATATCAGCGAGCAGGGATACATAAATGACCTATACAAAAAGCTTGACCAGATGCCATTGTTTGGAAAAATCTACCTCATGAAAGCAATAAAAAAAGAAAGAATGAACTCTGCTTATATCGAAGAAATAAAGCGTGACCTCCTGAATAAAATAAAAGTAACTCCTACAGAAGCGCATTTTGAAGAATCTGATGAAAGAGGACTGGAATGGATATGGAGTTCAAACACACGGACGACAGCTGCTATTCTCCAGGGATTGCTTGAAGTTGGCAATGATTTCCCAATGGCTGAAAAAACTGTGCGTTGGCTTACTGGGCAAAGAAAGTCCGGTAGGTGGGTTTCAACGCAGGAAAATCTATATGTATTCTATGCGTTTGACGAGTATGTCAAGCATTATGAAAAAGAGAATCCTGATTTCACCGCTCAAGTAATGTTGCAGAAAAAAGAAATAATGAATGAAACCTTTTCAGGGAGAACGCTAAAGGCTCAAAATAAAAAATTGGAAGTTAAATCCTATGAAAAAGATACTTTGCTTCCTTTAATCTTCAAAAAGACCGGCCAGGGAAGATTGTATTACGAGTGCAGAATGGTTTATGCGCCAAAAGGGGCACTTCCGCCAAGAGCCGAAGGCATAAGTATAGAGAAAAAAGTTGAAAGTTTCAAATCAAGCAGTATCATTGGAGACACTTATGGCATAGGCAGCAGGTATATGGTAACTTTGAAAGTAAAAACCGATCAGGACAGGCATTTCGTTGTAGTAGATGATCCGTTACCTGCTGGTTTTGAGGTTGTGGATTTAAGCCTTGCTACTGAAAGCCGGGAAGAAGCCAGGCAATTTTCGCAAGAGAAAAATAAAAATGATTATGACAGGTGGTGGGGCGGCTTTGACCATTGGGAAAATTATGATGACCGCGTACTTTTATTTGCAGATTATCTGACCCGCGGTGAACATACATATTCCTATTTAATTCAGGCGACTACACCTGGTGAATTTTTTATGCCGGCAGCAAAAGTTGAAGAAATGTATACACCGGAAGTATTTGGCCGCACTGAACAAAAAAATATTTCCATAAAATGAAAAAACATAAAAGAATAACATTACTGCTTGTCCTAGCTTTGGGAATAGTTTACGTATTTTTAGTGCTCTCAACTATTCCAAAACCTGATATTAAGGCAATAGAATTGCTTGATCGTAATGGGTTTCCGCTAAGGAAAGTTTCTTCTTCGGAAAATGGTACTGCGTTTCCGGTTAAGGTTGAAACCCTGCCCAAACATTTTATCACTACCGTTATAAACACCGAAGATAAAAGGTTTTATAACCATTTGGGTATAGATTTTATAGCTATTGCCCGGGCGTTTCGTGGTAATTTAAGAGAAAGACGAGTTGTTTCAGGTGGGTCAACTATTACCCAGCAATTGGTAAGGAATATACATCATTACCCGCGTAACATATTCACCAAAGTATATGAGGCTGCTAGTGCCACCTGTATAGAAATCAGGTATTCTAAAAAAAGAATTTTAGAGGAATATCTAAATCGCATTCCTTATGGTAACGGCACTTATGGGGTGGAAGCTGCCTCGAAATTGTATTTTGCTAAATCAGCTTCAGGGCTAACATTAGCAGAAAGCGCATTTTTAACAGCAATCCCTTCTGCAACAAAGATTTATGATCCCTACAGGAATTTCTCAAAAACAGAAATCAGGCAGAAAAATATACTAACCAGGCTTTTTCTTAAAGGTAAAATCTCGAAAGAGGATTTTGAATCTGCCTGCAATGAAAAGGTTGCCTTGTTTCCTAAAGAAAAAATATTTTTTGCACCGCATTTCTGTGAATATGTCCTGTCAAAGTATAAAAATGTGCTTTCAGGCCCAGCCGTAAGCACAACATTGGATTATAGTCTTCAACGGGAAATAGAATATATTGTTCAAAACAATCTTTCCCAATTGGAACGAGCAAATGTAACAAATGCGTCGGTAGTTGTTTTGGACAACCGGACCGGTGATATTATATCTATGGTTGGTTCGGCTGACTATTTTAATGAAGAAAACTCTGGGCAAGTGAACGGTGCAACCTCATTAAGGCAGCCGGGCTCATCTATAAAACCTTTTATTTACGGTTTAGCGTTTGAGTCTGGTTTTATGCCTTCCTATACATTGGCTGATATTGAGACTCATTTTAAAATACAAAGCAACGGGGATTTTATACCTAAGAATTATGATAAGAAATACCATGGCATGGTAAGAGCAAGAACCGCTTTAGCTTGTTCATACAACGTAGCTACGGTGAATCTGGCACAAAAACTTGGTCCAGATATCATACTTTCTAAATTGCATCAGGCTGGATTTGATTCATTAAAAGAAAATGCAAGGTTTTACGGTCCTGGATTATCCTTGGGAAGCGGGGAAGTCACGTTATTAGAAATAACAAGGGCATATTCAGGGTTTGCGCGAAGTGGCAGATTAATCGAAACAAGGATGCTTTTGGATGAGTCCTTGAAAGATTTAGGGATCTTCTTTAGCCCGGAGGTTTCCTACATTATTACAGATATTTTGTCGGATAACCAGGCAAGGGAACCTGCCTTTGGCGAATT
>Ga0208373_1002005_pt1 | contig 24283 bp, 21 predicted proteins | sample RifOxyC2_FD_184036 | JGI IMG/M metagenome (GOLD analysis project Ga0208373, IMG submission 184036) | Soil microbial communities from Rifle, Colorado - Rifle Oxygen_injection C2 (SPAdes) | ecosystem: Environmental > Terrestrial > Deep subsurface > Rock core/Sediment | place: Rifle, Colorado... | reverse complement strand
CTCCGCCGTAACCAGAAGTATTAATTGCACAAATACCTGTACTAGTATTGGGACCATAACCATTAGTAGCGCCGCCATTTCCACCTTGACAACCTTTGGCGTTGGTATTTATTAAACCAGTAGCACTAATATTTATATTTGCCGCAGTTATGTTGACTCCATCAGTATCTTCAGCAGTGTGAGAAATTGTTCCATTCACAGTAACAGTTCCACTCAAAGTAATCGCTTCAGTAAGGGTCAAAATTACTCCTCCATTAATAGTTAAATTATCCATCGTCCCTCCAGCGCATGTATTTAAATCTGCCTGTCCATATGTTTGACTTGAAGAAATAACACATTCATTTACGGCTGCGAAAGTATTTATAATAAAATATCCACATATTGATAGTAAGCTGGAAGCTATGATAGCTGTAGTAAATAAAGAAAGGCGAATTCGATATTTTTGCATATTTATTAAGTGTAAGGGATTCATATTAGTTAGATCTTTATTTTTAAAATCTTAATATTTTAACATGAATTCATTTAAAAAACAAGATTTTTGATAAATTTTATGTTTTAGATTTTGAATTTTTAGTTAAAATAAAGGCAATTTCAGGTTTAGTCTTTATAATCTAATATTTTTATTATGGCTTACGATGTTACTTTAATTAGAGGTGACGGTACAGGTCCAGAACTCGCTGATGTTGCAAGAAAAGTACTTGATGCCACAGGCGTGCAGTTTAATTGGGATGTTCAAAATATTGGATTAGAGCAGTTTGAAGCTCGAGGAGAGGCGGCTTTGGATGAGATTTTTGAATCTATTAAGAGAACAAAAGTTGCTATTAAAGCACCGATTACTACGCCAGTTGGAAAAGGATTTCGCAGTATTAACGTTCGTCTTAGAAAAGAGTTTGATTGTTATGCTTGTATTCGACCTTGTAAAACCTATAAAGGCGTAAGAAGCAGATATGATAATGTTGATATTGTTATTTTTCGTGAAAACATTGAAGATCTTTATGCTGGTATTGAGTTTAAAGAAGGTGAAGATCAAACAAAGCAGTTAATAGAGTTTATTAAAAATGCTAAAAATAATCCAAAAGAAACATCAGCTTTACGAGATGATTCAGGAATAAGTATTAAAACTATTTCTAAATATAGAACAGAAAGAATTGTGCGAGCGGCTTTTGAATATGCTAGAAAAAACAATCGAAAAAAAGTAACGGCTGTTCATAAAGCAAATATTATGAAACATACTGATGGTTTGTTTTTGGACATGGCTAGAAAAGTTGCGGAAGAATATACAGACATAGAATTTGAAGATCGAATTGTTGATAATATGTGCATGCAACTCGTTCAAAAACCTGAACTTTATGGTGTATGCGTTTTACCAAATCTTTATGGAGATTTGCTTTCTGATCTTTGTGCTGGGCTTGTTGGAGGTTTAGGTGTTGCTCCAGGAGCAAATATAGGTGATCAATTCGCAATTTTTGAAGCCACACATGGCACCGCACCAAAATATACCGGTATGAATAAAGTTAATCCAACAGCTTTGCTTTTGTCAGGAGTAATGATGCTTAGGTATTTAGGAGAAGTATCGGCTGGTGATAGATTAGAAAAAGCTATTGCTGAAGTTATAGCTGAAGGAAAAAATGTTACTTATGATTTAAAAGAAAATCGTGATGATATAACTGCGGTTGGAACAAAAGAAATGGGAGATGCGATTATAGCTAAGCTGTAGTTTGGTAGTCTAGATTTTATAAAAATGGCTTGCCATCCGAAGCTCAAACCGAACGAAGTGAGGATGAGCGTAGGATGGAGCCACCTATGGGATTCGAACCCACGGCCTATGCGTTACGAATGCATTGCTCTACCAGCTGAGCTAAGGTGGCAAATTAGTTTTTAGTTTTTGGTGATTTTAATTTGGTTAATTGCTTTTTTATCATACTTTAGTTAATTTTTAAGTGGAAGTTTTTTTTTGAAAATTTATGAATTTATTAAAAATTGTTATTTATACTCCAGTTTCCCATGCTGATAAAATTAGATTAGTTTTGGGAAAATCTGGAGCTGGGCATATTGGAAATTATGATTTTTGCAGTTTTTCAATTTCTGGAATTGGGAGATTTCGTCCTTTAAAAAATACTAAGCCTTTTATAGGCAAGTTAGGAAAAATTGAAGAGGTTGAAGAGGAAAAGATTGAAACTGTTTGTGAAGAGAGTAAATTAAAAGAGATCTTGGATGCAATTAAGAAAGTGCACCCGTATGAGGAGCCGGTGATTGATGTATATAAATTGCTAAATTGTTAATTTATGTACCCTTTTCGTTATCCATTTGACGGTAGTTATCGTGCCACTCAGGGATTTGGTGAAAATCCTGATGTTTATGCGCAGTTTGACCTTGATGGACATAATGGTATTGATTTTGGAACGCCGCTTGGAACTGAAATCAAAGCAGTAGCTGATGGGGTAGTAAGATATGTTGGCTATGATAGCGAAGGCTATGGTCATTATATTAGAATTGATCATCATATTGATGATTGTCATTTCCAAACTTTATATTGTCATGGAAATGAAAAGCCTTTTTTTGAGGAGGGGAATATAGTGAAAGAAGGTGAAATCATTTTATCGTCTGGTGATACTGGTTTTTCTACTGGTCCACATCTTCATTTTGGACTACGCGGGATTGATCAATATGGAGATACTTTAAATTATGAAAATGGATATAGTGGATATATAGATCCGCAACCATGGCTGGATGTTTATGAAAATAATTCAATGGCGATACCAGACTGGGCAGAAGATGCTGTTAATTGGGCAGTAGAAAATAATATTTTGGATTCGCTTGAAAGTGCGCAACAACCGGTGAGTCAGGAAGCATTCAAATATACTTTAGCTGTGATGTTGTATCGATACTATCTAGAAATAAATGATGGAGAAAAATTTACAGGAGAAAGTGTTGAAGGTCAGTGGCCTGATTGGGCTGTGGAAGCAGTTAATTGGTGCCTTTTAAAAGAAATTTTAGATAGTTCTGAAAGTGTTTTACTGCCGGTGAGTCAGGAAGCATTCAAATATACTTTGGCAATAATGTTGTATCGATATTATTTAGAAATAGATGATGGAGAAAATTATACTGGAGAGATTATTGAAGGTCAGTGGCCCGATTGGGCTTCAGAAGCAGTTAGTTGGTCTATAGCGGAAGAAATTTTGGATTCAGCTGAAAGTGTAATGCAGAAAGTGAGCCAAGAAGCATTTAAGTATACTTTAGCGGTAATGTTAAAAAGATACTGGGAGGGAAGATCGTGATTTTCGCCTCTTGTCCTTTAGATTAAAATATCTTCTACCTGTATATTAAAACACATTTTCATCTTCTTTCCTAAAGAAAATCAGCTTAAATACTTGGGTTTTGCAAATTAGCAGTTGTTTTTTGTGATATAATAAAATGATATTTTAAGCTTTAAGTTTAGTTTCGAAATATCAAAAAATAAAAATAAAAATAAAAAATATGGGAATTTTTCAGATTAATTTAAAATTACGGCTTTCTTTATCTATTTTAGCAACTTCTGTTTTATTTTTTATGGCAATTCCTAATGTGTTTGCGGCATATCAGGATGAATATACGATAACAGCTTATTATTCTCCTCTACCGGATCAACAAACATATGTTACTGGATCTTATAATGGAGATAGAAGACTTAATGGAAATGGAACAAATGGCGCTTGTGGCAAGCAGGTTTATCCTGGCTTAATTGCGGCTCCGTCTAATTTTGAATTTGGAGTGAAAATTGATATTCCTGGATTTGGCACAGGCAGTGTTTGTGATAGGGGAGGAGCGATAAAAAATAAACGTTTGGATATTTGGCTTGGATTTGGAGATGAGGGACTGAAGCGCGCTTTAGCTTGGGGAAAAAGAACTGTTCCGGTTACGATTTATGATTCTGAAGAAAGCGAAAATATGATTGAAGAGGTCTATTTTGATTTAGCGCAAAATGCCAGTGAGTATATAGATTTAATTTTAACGGCTATTGCTGGTTCTTATAATGGTTTTACGACTGTAACTTTAAAATATTTTACAGAAAATCTAGGGGTCTTAAATCAGGGTGAGAAAGTTGAGTTTTTACAGTCAGCTTTGAAAGATTTTGGTTATTTAAATGAAGAAAATATTACTGGTGTTTTTGATGAAACGACTCAAAAGGCAATTGTTAGTTATCAAATTGGTCGTGATATTATTGATAGCGATTATTCTTTTGGGGCGGGATTTGTTGGTCCTCAAACAAGAAAAATTTTGGAAAAAGATTTAGAAGATTTTAAAAATGGAAAATATCAAAAACCAATTAATTATTTAGAAGAATTACAAAAATATGATGATTTGTATGAAGAACCTCAATATGTTTTATCTCAATTGGAGATAGGAGATAGTGGTGAAGAAGTAGTATGGCTTCAAGAGCAATTGCAAGCTTTAGGATATTTGAAGCTTGAAGAACCTAGCGGATATTTTGGAGAAGTAACGGCACATGCTTTAAGAAAATTTCAATTAAAAACAGGAATAATTGCAGGTAGTGATGAAGAAGGAGCTGGAGTTTTTGGTCCTTTGACAAAATCTTATATGAATGATTTGACTGATTTGAGAATTCAGACCAAAGGTATGATTGCGATTAGAAGGGAAGAAGAAGATGAGAAAATTTTGGCAAAAATTAATAAAGAAGATAAAAAATCAGTTACAAATTTAGAAAATATTAAAGGTTTGACAGCTAATTTTTTGAATTCGGAAATGGATTTAGGAGATAATAATGAGAATGTGAAAAAATTACAGGAATTTTTACAGCAATTAGGGTATTTTAAAGGGACTTTTACCTCTACTTTTTTTGGTGATAACACTAGAGAAGCAGTTTTGGCTTTTCAGTTGGATAGAGGGATTATTTCAAGTGAAGATGATCTTGGAGCTGGAAGAGTTGGACCTAAAACTTTGGAAGTTTTAAAAAATTTGGAAAGTTAAGATTATATTTATTTTATCTAGATTAATCAGCCTTTACTTGTTATGCTAGAGAGGCTTTTTAATTATTAGTTTGGATAAAAAATGGAAAACTTAATGGAAAAACTCGTGGCTCTTTGTAAGAGGCGAGGCTTCATTTATCCTGGTTCTGAAATTTATGGCGGATTAGCTAATACTTGGGATTACGGTCCTTATGGAGTTTTGCTTAAAAAAAATATTAAAGAGCAATGGTGGAAAACTTTCGTTCAAGAACGAGATGATATGGTTGGACTTGATGCGGCGATTTTGATGAATCCAAAAACTTGGGAAGCTTCAGGACATGTAACTAATTTTAGTGATCCATTGATGGATTGCAAGAATTGTAAGGAGAGAGTGAGAGGGGATAAGCTGATTGAAGAAAAATTTGGAATAGAAGCGGTGGCTGGAAAATCTTTGAAAGAGATCGGTAATTTAATAGAAAAACATAAAATTCCATGTCCTAAATGCGGGAAATGTAATTTTACTGAAGCGAGAAGTTTTAATCTCATGTTCGAAACTCATCAAGGCGTGATTAAGGAAGACAGTGCTTTGGTTTATCTTCGGCCAGAGACAGCTCAGGGGATTTTTGTTAATTTTAAAAATATTATTGATACTACTAGGGTAAAAGTTCCTTTTGGTATTGCTCAAATTGGTAAAGCTTTTCGAAATGAAATCACTCCTGGTAATTTTACTTTTCGAACACGTGAGTTTGAACAAATGGAGATTGAATTTTTTATCAAACCTGGGACTGAAAAAGAGTGGTTTGAACATTGGTGCGAGCAAGCGTTTAAGTGGTTTACGGATTTAGGTATTTCTAAGGATAAGCTTAGATTTAGAGCGCATGAAAAAGATGAATTAAGCCATTATTCAACTATGACAAAAGATATTGAGTTTAAATTTCCATTTGGGAAAGCCGGAAAAAAAGGTGAAAAAACTGATGATATGTGGGGGGAGTTAACTGGGATTGCTTATCGAGGTAATTTTGATCTATCTCAGCATATCAAATTTTCTGGTCAGAAATTGGAATACCGCGATTCGCAAACCAATGAAGTTTATATTCCACATGTAATTGAACCGTCATTTGGCGCTGATCGAGCGGTTTTAGCATTTTTGATCAATGCTTACGTGGAAGAAAATTTAGGTGAAGAAGGCGAGAGGACAGTGATGAAATTTCATCCAAAGATTGCGCCGATTAAAATTGCAATTTTTCCATTATCAAAACAATTAGGAGAAAAAGCGAAAGAAATTTATGATACTTTGAAAAAAGATTTTATGTGCGAGTATGATGATTCTGGTTCAATAGGCAAGAGATATAGGAGACAAGATGAAATCGGAACGCCATTTTGTGTAACAGTCGATTTTGAAACGGAAGGGGATCAGTCAGTAACAATAAGAAATAGAGATTCAATGGAGCAGGATAGAATACCAGTAGCGGAGTTGAGGGAATGGTTTTGGAAAAAAATTTAAAGGATTGAAAATTTTTGGAATTTAGAATGGTATAGTGAAAATCAATTTATTCTTCAGTTTTTTTATAATATTTAAATAACGTCATAGATATTCCAGCCAAAGGTCCCCAAACACTAGCTATTAGAGCTAAAACTTCTTTTTTTGGATGATTTCTGAAATACTCGAAAATATCTTTGATGATTGTGAGTGCAGTAGCGGCTGATGGATGTCCGCCATAAAGACCACCAAATGGTAAAATGCCAAGTTCAATAAGTCTTTGAGGATTTTCTTGGCATAATTCTGTAAATTGTTTCATTTGTGTTATTGGACCATCACCTGAAAGTTTTTTAACAGGATCTAAAAATAATGGAATTAGTCCAGCAAAAGCGCTATGAATGCAGTAAAGCATTTTTTGCGCTTCATCATCCTCTAAATTATATTGATCTTTTATTTTATTATAAGCTTGTTGAATAGTTTGATCTTGATGTTCGTTTTCAAATCTATGCGCTATTGTTTGATCATTAGTTTTAGTTGTGAAAGCAAGAATGTTAAGACCATCTTTTGTATTTGCTTGAGGTTCGAAGATCGCGGCGGCCGCGCCATTAGTTGGGATACAGCAATTATGAGTTGTGAATAAATGATTTGTTGAGATAAAGCTTTGTCCAGTTGTTCTTGCTGTATTTATTTGCGTATAAATTTGTTCTAAAATATCTTTATCAATTTCTTGGCTTGCTCGAATTTGTTCACCAAAATCTTTTTCTAAACCTTCGGGATTAAAAGCGTGTTCATTTTTTAACGCCATATATCTGGAATAAGCTGACATCCAGTCCAGATAATTTTCTATTTCTGTTCTTTTTTCTTTCAAAGTTTCTTTTCCAATCATATTGATAAACATTTGTTCTACGACTTTGCCCATGCTACTACTTGCTTCATTTCCTAATAATTCACCAACCACTCCGACAGCAAGATAATTTCCTTCTTTAAATTTATCTTTTTGTTCTTCTGATAAATTATAGCTTTTTGGTATTAGATTTGGATCTAGGCCATGTCTTGATTCCGCGCCAGCGACAAGAACGGTTTGCCCATTTTGAACGCTTGCAAAGGCTTTTTCATGTAATACTGGCTGGATATTTGATTTTACTCTGGTGTAGATAAATTTTGCTTCCTGTAAACTTTGTCGTATTAAATTATTTTGTTCATTATCATCAGTTAAAAGTGCAAAAATTTCTTTGCGCACGGCATGCATAAATTGTTTAATTCTATTTTGATTAGGGATTTCATTTTCATCTAGACTCAATTGTTGAATTTCATTGCCTTCATCTAATTCAGTAGATTCTTCTCCAGCCCGCTCGTTCGAGTCATTCGGGCAAGTAATTCCTAAATTTTCATTATCAAGAAAAGGAGCAAGTTGCGAGGCTAAATATATTTCGTTTATTTGAAGCGGATTTACTCCTTCTAATCTGTTTTGTAAATTTTCACGAATAGCTTTTACTATTTGTAAAGCCATTTTTTTTGCTAACGAGTCTGTTTTGTCGCGCGAACGATCTTCTGCTGAGCTAGCGGTTAGATAAATAGAATTTAATGATGGTGCTTGTTCGTTTGACATAGTTAAATTTTATTATATGCCGATATTTTAAAAAAGCAAAATATTTTAAATATTATGAAAATTTTATATAAGAGTCTTTTAAATTTTTTCGTTACGGTTTCTTAATAATTAAATCCTAAATATACGATCCAGCATGCGATTAAAATTTTGATTAAACAAATTGCTCTGATTTGTTCATCATTTAGTTCTAAAATTGGTTTGAGAATTTTTTTATAAATTAAATGTGGCATCCATATAATGTTTGTTCCTAAAAAAAATAACAAAGCGCCTATGATGGGGAGAATAATATAGACTCCTTCAATATAAAATTCCCACATCAAAACCAAAATTAATCCGGGAATAGTAATAAATAATCCCATTAACCTCATCATATCTTCACTTTTTAATAAGTCAGAAAAGACTTTTTTAAATTTATGAGGATAGACGAGCCCAGGAAGACGAAGTATGATTACCATGATGCCGAAGTATATCGGAAGGATTTGTGGGAAAGACATTTTAAAAAATTATGAATTATAAATTGTGAATAGTGAATTATCTTTATTGTAAAATGATCTTTCGTTTATGCGAAGAAATTTAGTTTGCAATATAAGAGAATTGTTATAATGTAGGTGTTGTAAAAAACGTAAAAATTATCCTATTAATATGAAAATTTCTATTATTGGAGCTGGTTTCGTAGGTGCGACAACTGCGTATCGATTAGTTGAACGCAAGATGTGTCATGAGTTAATTTTACTTGATAAAGATGCTGATATGGCAAAAGGCAAGGCGCTTGATTTGATGCAAGCCGCTCCTTCATTGCAGTCAGACGTGATGATTTGCGGTACTGGAGATTATCAAATGATAGAAAATTCTGATATTATTATTATTAGCGCAGGATTTCCACGTGTTGAGGGGATGAGTAGAGATGATTTATTGTATAAAAATGCTGAAGTTGTTAAAGCTATTGTCCCTAATATTGTGAAATATGCTCCTAAGAGTATTTTGATATGCGTGACTAATCCTTTGGATGCTATGACTTATTTAGTTCATAAATTATCAGGATTTGATTCCAAAAAAGTTATTGGTATGGCTGGACTGCTTGATACAGAACGTTTCCGTGCTTTTATTGCTGAGAAACTTCAAGTTTCAGCTAGCCAAGTGCAAACAATAGTTTTGGGAACGCATGGAGCGCCAATGGTGCCAATTATTAATCATACGTTTGTTGCTGGCCGTCCTTTAGTGGAAATTTTACCACCAAAAGATATTGATGATTTAGTTCAGAGGACTATTAATGCTGGAGCTGAAATTATTTCTTATTTAAAAACAGGAAGTGCTTATTTTGCGCCAGCAGGAGCGATTTTTGAAATGACGCAAGCAATAGTTAGAAATCAAAGAAAAATTTTACCAGCTTCAGGATATTTGTGTGGGCAGTATGGATTTAATGATATTTATTTAGGCGTGCCTTTGAAATTAAATAAAGATGGAATAAGTGAAATTATTGAAATTAATTTAACGAAAGATGAACAATTAAGATTAGAGAAAGCGGCTGAACATGTAAAAAAAATGATAGCTATATTATAGAATTATTCTCAAATTTTTCTAAAACTTTTTTATTGATTTTGCAAAAATATCTTTCAAAAGTTTTGTCTTTGGTGAAAGTTGTGGATAGAAAAGCGTCAATTAATAGCTGTTTGCTTAAGTTTTCTTTGAGTCCTCTTGATTTTAAATAAAATAAATCTTCTTCATTTAAGCGTGTAATTGAAGCGGCGTGAGAAGCTCTGACATCATTGGTGTTGATTCTTAGGACAGGAAGATGTGTGATTTCAGCAGTTTCGTTAAGCATTAAGCTGTTTTCAATCAGCATTGCTTTGGTTTCATGGGCTTTTTTTGAAATTTTTATTTGTCCATCAACTTTAACTTTGGCTTGATCACAAACAATTCCTTTGATCAGGACTTCTCCTTCATTTCCTTGTCCAATAAAATTGTTAGCAATTTGAAAATCGCAATTTTGAGATTTATCGGCAAAATATACAGCGTAAATATTGGAAACTGAATTTTTTCCATTTAGAAAAACCTCAAAATTAATAGAGGTATTTTTTGTTCCAAAATAAATTTGCGTGATATTGCTTTGCGCATTATCTTTTAAAAAAATTTTTGTATTTACATTCCAATTTTTTTCAAAAATCCGATTACAGAAATAAAGCAAATGTAGAGATGAATTTTTCGCGATTTTAATTTCTGTTAAATGAATTTTTGTAGGATCAATAACAAATACGGCTTGCACTTCCTCGCAAATTTTAATTTTTTCTAAAGATTTATCGAGGCTTAAGAATTTTTTTGATTTTTTGAGAATTAAAGTTTTTGACAAAGTAATTTAAAATTTAAAATCTAAAATTCATAATTATCCTACACTGCCCTCCATCTCCATTTCAATCAACTTATTCATTTCAACAGCATATTCAAGCGGGAACTTTAAATAACTTTTCCTTCCCATAACTCTTCCAAAAACACCTTCCAAGGCAGAATTTCTATATTATCAATTTGTCTTGGCCTTAAATCAAGTGAAACAACAATGGATCTTTTTGTTTTATATTCTTCATTAAAAGCTTTGAGATTTTTGAGTTGATAATGATGAACCAAATCTGTGCCTTTGACTTCAATAGCCACTTCATCTCCAAGAATAAAATCGACTTCAAAACCTGAAGATGTTCTCCAATATTTAATATCATAAGAAAGTCCTGAATAATGACTATGAGCAATTAGTTCTTGAAAAATAAAATGCTCAAAAGCCCTGCCAAATACTTCAGTTTTTGGAATAATATTTTCTCTATTTAATAATGAATTTACTATTCCGACATCAAAAAAATAAAATTTAGGAGCATGAATAACTCTTCTTTTTGCTTTTTTTCTATAAGATTCAACAAATCTTCCCAGTAAAGTATCACTTAGGATTTGAAAATATTCTTTAGCAGTTGGACTGCTAACACCACAATCAGTAGCAATATTTTGATAATTTACCATTTCTCCGTTAGAAAAAGCCGCTGTTTCTAAAAATTTCGCAAAAGAATTTATATTTCGAATAAGAGCTTCAGCAACTATTTCTTGTTGTAAATAATCACCGATATATGATTTTAAAAAGATTTTTGGAGAATTAGACAAATAATGTTTTGGTAAAAGTCCATGATTCAAAGCTCTAATTAGATCAAAATCAGGTATTTCTTTTGAAACTAAAGGAAATAACTCATATCGTATAGCTCTTCCGTCAAGTAAATTGCCCCCTCCTCTTTTTAATTTCCTAGCACTTGATCCGCAAAGTATAAATTGAAATCCTTTATTTACAATCATCCACTGCACTTCATCAAGAAGTAAAGGAATTTTTTGTACTTCGTCTATAATAATTGGAAATTTTGGATTTTCCCCAAGAGATTCGCGTAACAACCAAGGCTCAAAAGTTAAACGATGGAATTCTTCAGAGCGCAACAAGTCAAAATAAGGAGACTGTGGAAAAAGTTTTTTAAGGAGACTGCTTTTGCCACACTGTCTAGGTCCCCAAAGGAAACGACTGGAATCTTCTATACTTTCTACTTTTTGTATTCGATTGAACATGTTTTATTAAACTTAAGTTTTAGTTTATCATGTAAAAACATACCGCAAGTACATTTTATCCTTATTTAAAAAAACTTGAAATTATTTATCATTGACAAAGAGAGAGAGATGTTATCCTGTGCTATTAGCCATTAAAAAAAATAATATATGGGACGTATATCAATAATTGCAGCTGATGCAGATTCAGCAAAAGTGTCACATTCCTCTCAATATAGAGATTTAGCTAATTTATTACAACGGCAAGGTCATGAAGTAATAACTTCATGGGGCTTCATACCAGGGTGTGAAACAGCTCAAGCACAAAGAGAGAGGACTAGGGCCGATTTATTTATTGTATTTAATACGGCCAGTTTATTAGCAGACCCAACATATGATAGAGCTTATAGACCTGCTGTATTAAAGGCAGGTGAATCTGGAAAAACGGTAATTGTAAATTTAGGTTATAGCTCAATTGATTATGCTCCTGAAAAAGATTTACCACTTGTTCCCGGGCAACCTATAAAAAATTCAGCTGATTGGATGAAGGTAAATTCTGAAATATTAGGAAGAATTTCAAGTTTAGGGATATTGGCAAATCCACAACAAGTATCAGGAGCTTATAATAATCCATTAAATGATCACTTTGGTGATAGAGAAGAGTCTAGGAGAGAGAGAGATGGAGATCTCCAGAAACAAGTATTTCAGTAGAGGCGGCAGTTTCTAGTTTAAAGTTACGTGCAACCAAAGGAGAAAAAACGGCAGTTGTTTTAGATTTAAAAAGAGATAGAGATTATGATGGAACTGAATTTTTTAATCCAGATTATTTTGTAAATACAGCAAGAATTAATAATATAAATCCAAATATATTCCAAGGAGAAGCAAAAACTCTTGTAGAAGGATTGGGGAATTGGCACGGAGTTCCTTTAAGAGTTGAGAAAAGGATGTCTTCTGGAGAAGGGAGACCCGTAACATATTTAGAATTAATTGCAGATTGGAGTGGGGTGGAAAAACAAAATGATAGCCAATTATTAAAAGAACTAAAAAGGACATCTGATAAAGTATTGCAAAGCGATGCTGAAGTGAGAGATTTTCAGCGAGAGAAAGAAGAATTAGTTGCTGCAAGAACAAATGTAATGGATATAATTACTAGTATGGCACCTAAAATACGAAAAGCTATACGAGATAATGATAGGTATATATCAGTAATGGATATATCTTTTGATAGATGGAGTAAAGATATCGCGCCTAGATTAAGAGGCGATGAAGCTTCAATAGTTGAATTAGCTGTCAATCAATTTCCAGAACAATCTTTGGATGGTGTGGCTTTGGCTGTATATAGAGTACTTTTAGATGAAAAAAGAATTTCTAAAAAAGAAATTTCATTTAAAGTGGTAAATACAAATAGTGATCCTAAAGAACGACCTATTAATAGATTAGATATGAGGTTTTCTTTAGTAGATGAACCTGAATCAGAGTCTGATATTGAGGCAATAGGAGCTAAAAAGACAGCCATTTGTTTATTAATTGATTCAAAAGATGAAAAACAAGTTTTAGATACTGTTCAAGTACATTTATTAGGGAAAGTGGGACAAGGTCATGATTTAATGATTTATGTTATTGAAAGGAAAGAAGGTGAAGCAACAATTAAAGAAATCATAAAAAGAAAAAAAGAAGGTGGGGGTATGTTTGCTTCAGTAGAAACTAGTACATCACAATTAGGGGATCCTGAAATCCTGATAAATAAATTGAAAGGAGCTAGAAGAGCAATTGTAATACCTGTAGGGACACCAAATTTAGCTGTGCATTTAGGTAATGGATTAAATTATATTTATGAACAAATCAAATCTAATCCTGGTGTAAGCTTAGCTGTTTTACCTTTTAAACCTTATAACGCTAATGATTTAGGTGCCATTTCAAAATTAAAACCTTTAAGTGATAAGGAAGGTTTTGTAAGTACTTCAGGAGATAAAGATAGTTTTATGTTGGATGGGGTCTTAGCTGCCTTAAATAGAGTGTTGATTACACTTGATAAAAAATAATTCCCTTTATCCAACCGCCCCCTCCATCTCCATTTCAATCAACTTATTCATTTCAACAGCATATTCAAGCGGGAGTTCTTTGACGATTTCACTTAAAAATCCATTGACTAAAATACCCATAGCTTCGTCTTCTTGCAAACCTCTAGATTTTAAATAAAATAAATCTTCTTCATTAACTTTACCGGCGCAAGCTTCGTGGACGATTGAGACATCATTATTTTTTACAATAATATCTGGGATGGTGTCGGAAATTGATTTTTCATCCAAAATCAAGGCATCGCATTTGACGCTTGAAACCGCATCTTTTGCATTTTTTGTAATATTTATTAGTCCGCGATAAATTGATTTTCCTCCGCCTTTACTTAAGCTTTTCATCACCACTTTACTTTTTGTATGTTTGCCTAAATGAATGACTTTTGAGCCGGTATCTTGCTCTTGTCCTTTGTTGGCAAAAGCGATGCCTAAATGATCGGAACTGCTATAATCGCCTTTTAAAATACTGCATGGATACAGCATAGTTATCGCGCTTCCCATGTTTCCGCCAACCCACTGCATATGTCCGCCATCTTCAATTATTGCCCTTTTGGTATTTAAGTTGTAGGTATCTTTACTCCAATTTTCAACACTTGAATAACGCATTTTAGCATTTTTATTGACAAAAATTTCTACGCAACCAGCATGAATTGATCTTTTGCCATATTTTGGCGCGCTACAACCTTCAATATAATGCACTATTGAATCTTCTTCTGCGATAATTAGCGTATGTTCAAATTGTCCGACTGATGGAGCGTTCATTCTGAAATAAGCTTGCACTGGCTGATTTAATTTAACACCTTTTGGTACATAGAGAAAAGTTCCTCCGCTGAAAACAGCAAAATGCAAAGCGGCAAATTTATGATCAGTGATTGGTACGCATTTAGCAAAATATTTTTTTACTAGCTCAGGATATTTTTTTACTGCTTTATTCATATCCTCAAAAATCACTCCTAATTTTGACCATTTTTCTTTTAAAGAATGATAAACCATTTCAGATTCATATTGTGCTCCAGCTCCAGCTAGCATTTTTTTCTCCGCTTCAGGAATTCCTAATCTGTCAAAAGTTTTTTTAATATCTTCAGGCACATCTTCCCACTTATTTTTTTGTTCTGTTCCGGGTCGTACATAATAAGTAATTTCATTAAAATTTAAATTAGAAATATCTGGTCCAAAAGTCGGCATTGGTTTTTTCAAAAAAATTTCTAAAGCTTGTAATCTTAAATCGAGCATCCACTTCGGTTCATCTTTATCTCGTGAAATTTTTTTAATTAAAGTTTTAGAAAGACCTTTTGTAGTATTTTTTAAATAATCAGTTTTATTGCGATGATCAAAGACTTTACGATTTAAGTGTTCGAAAATTTTTTGATTTGTAATTGACATAGATCTTTATATTTAACTATTAGTGGCTTACTAATAGTTTAAGTTAAATAGTGAGAAAGTCAAGAATAATATACTCCTACGCTTTAATAATTTAAAATTGTATAATGCTACGTAGCTTTATAATATTGTTTATTTACCTTATAAAATAAATAATTAAGCTTCGGAGCATATACTACTTAATTTTAAAATTTAAAAGCGGAGTAGTATATTATCTATTAATCTAATATTTTTTATAAAAATTGCTCCGGCTATAATTATTTTTTTTGTTTTTTTGGAAATTTTGCGCAGATCATTAGCATCTTTAATTTCAATATAATCGATTTTGATTTCAGGGTTTTTTTCTAAATTTGAAATGATCTGATTTGTTAAATTAGAAATTTTAGATGAAGTGAATGGGAACACATTACAATCTGTTTTTACGTTTTGAGTTTTTAAATTTTGCTTTGCATTTAACAATTCTTTATATAAATTAACCGCAATTTGTCTTTGTTTTGGATCTAGCCTGACATTCCTTGAACTCATAGCTAAACCGTTTTTTTCACGAATTATAGGACATCCGATAATTCTTACATTTTTAAATTTTGATTTTATTAAAGATTCTAAAATTTTTAATTGCTGATAGTCTTTTTTACCTAAATACATGTTAATTCGCCTGTCCGTCCGTAATGAAATGAAGGCGGATGATTCGTGGAGAATGGTTAGGAATTTGGTGATGATTTCGCAAACTCCTTCGAAATGTCCAGGGCGGGTTTGGCCACAGAGGCAGTTTTTGAGATGAGAAGGAATACAAAAAAGTCGATAATGTGAATTGTTGCTTTTGGATTTATATCCATTTATTTCTTTTTCGTTTGGCAAAAAAACACAGTCATTTTGTCCTAAGATTTTTTTGAGCATTTGCAGGTCTTTTTTTTCATCTCGGGGATAGTTTTTTAAATCATTTTTGTTATTGAATTGAGATGGATTTACATAAATTGAAATAACGGTGCAAGGATTTTGTTTTAAAGATTTTTTTACTAAACTTAAATGACCTTCGTGCAAATAACCCATTGTCGGTACAAAACCGATTTTAGATTTATCTTTTAAAAAAGTTTGAAGATCTGAGATGGTATAGAAAATGTGCATTATGATTTTTTTACTTTTTTTATAAAATTTTTAATTTTTTCTAAATCAGTTTCTCCTTCAACTTTTTCAACAAAACTTAATTTTCTTCCGCCTTTCCATCCAAGAAGATCATGGGTAACAAGTACCTGTCCGTCCGTAAATTTTCCTGCGCCGATACCGATAGTTGGAATTTTTAAATTTTCAGTAATTTTTTTGGCTAAAATTTCGGGGATACACTCTAAAACAATGGCAAAAGCACCAGCCTTTTCTAAATTTTTTGCTTCTAAATAAATTTTTTCGGCTGATTGTTGCGTTTTTCCTTTGATTACAAATTTATTTACAAATTGTGGCTTCAAGCCAGTATGTCCCATGACCTTGATTTTATGCTGAGTTAGAAACTGTACTATTTTGGGATGGCCTTCGATTTTTATTGCTTGGCATTTTGTTTCTTTTAAAACTTTTTTGGCATTATTTAAAGCTTGTTCTTTTGTCTCATAACTTTTGTATGGCATATCAAAAATAATGAAAGAAGTTGGTGCGCCTTTTTTTACATCTTTGGTAATTTTGATCATTTGCTCTAAACTGACTTTTTTTGTGTTTTCGTATCCTAAGACAACCATTCCGTAAGAATCTCCAACTAAAATGATATCAATTTTTGCTTTTTCTAATAATTTGGCAGTTTTGCGGTCATAAGCGGTGAGCATGGAAATTTTTTGGCGCATTATTCTAAATTATTGGCATCTAAAATATTAAATCCAAATTGATTTAATATAGATCCTAAAAGTCCGATTGTGATTATACCGATAATCATAGTCAAAATTGCTGTATGAAATTGAAGTTTGAAGATTTTTTTTAAAATTTTGAATTGAATCACTAAATACCAGACACCAGCTAGAAGCCCAAAAACAGGTATTAGATTAGCGATTTTAATAATACTGCCATAAGCAATACTTCTGAAAAAACCATGAGTATTTGCTGGGCCTTTAAAAATTTTTTCTGCTATAAAAGCCATTGTATAAATATACATAATCGCTAATACAAAATCGAAGACTGCAAATTTAATAAAATTTAAAGCTGTGAAATCCAAATTAATATTAATAAAATCATTTGGGATCATGAACGTGCTTAACGATGCCGCGATTGAAGATAAAGCTAATATCAGAAAAGCTATTTGATTGACGCCTTCGTCTTTGCTTACTCGCTCTATAATTTTCTCATCTAATTTAACAATTTTAATCGCTTCTTTTAATTCGTCAGATATATTTAGGTTTACAGTTTCCATAATAAAAGTTTTTTAAAGAAATTTCGTTTTTATTTTATCATAATTTTAAGGAGGCTAGTAAAAATAACTTTCACATATAGCATTCAATAAGCATTCATCTTTGATTTTTCTTCAATCGTAAAATTTTCACTGTAGCTTTAGCTACACTTCAAATTTTACTCAATCAGAAAAACCAAATCTAAACGCTTCTTGTACACTATCTGTAGGAAGTTATTTTTACTAGCCTCCTAAATAAAAAAAATCTTATAAATTTTTATATTTTTTTAATGAATTAAGGAGGATAATAAAATCTTTTAAGACTAATTTAATGTTTCTTCCAAAACTTTTAAAAAATTTAGGTTTTAGTTCTAATCAAATAGCCATTTATTTAGGTTTAGTAGATTTAAAAGACTTTCATAAAGTTAGTGAGATTGCTAAAAATGCTAATTTGAATCGCACTACCGCTTATGCGATTTTGGAGGATTTTTGTCGGCAGGGGATTTGTAAATTTGAGGAAAAAAGTCAGGTGAAAAAATTTAAGTTGTTAGGATCAATTACTAAAAATTTAAAAAAATATATTGATTATAAAAAAACACAAATCGCTGATAATGAAAAACAACTAGCAAAAGCCAGTCCTGAATTTGAAAATTTAACGCCATTTGTGAGTTTTTATGAAGGAATTGAAGAGATGAAAGAAATGTATTTAAGTTTGTTAAAGGAAAAATCAAATATGTACTGCTTTGCGAATCTTGAAGAAATAAATAGCGAGATGAAAAAATTTTTATTAAACGTATTTTTGCCAAAAAGGCAGACTTTGAAAATCAAATCGAATGTTGTTGTCAGTCAAAAAGATTTTGCTAAAGATAAAAATCAAAAAAGCATACTTAAATTCGCAACTAATAAATTATTAATTCCGCATGAAGTATTTAAATTCCAAGGGGAAATTATTATGTGCAATAATAAAATTTTATTTGCGTCATATAAATCAAATGAACTTATTGGTTTAATTATTCAAAGTGAAAATTTAAATAAAATGATGCGGGCGATTTTTGATATGTGTTGGCAGGTAGCAGGGGAGTATGATGAGTTCTTAAGATCAATTATTCCCGAATAATCACATGTATTTCAAACAAAACTCTTTTGCTTCGATTAATAATTTTTGCATTTCATTATCTTGACTGACATGCAGATATTTTGGATTAACATCTATAGAAACGCAACCTTTATAATCTTCTTGTTTTAGTTTTGATAAAAAGCTTTCAATTGGTAGTGAGCCATTTTGAGGTAAAGCCCCAGTATTATTTTTTCTCATATTAGTTAAATGTACATGCACAAGATATTTTTTCATTTTAAGAAGCATGTCTATAATATTGTCTTTTTTACTAGCTACAAAAGCAGTATTAAGACAAGCGTGTCTGAAATTTTTTAAATCATTCATGCTATTCATGGCATGTGCTGGAATAAATCCTAAAATCGTTTCGTCGGGAGCGTTTTCAAGCGCAATAGAAATTGATTCTTTTTCTCTAATTTTTGGAACTTCCTCTTTTAGCCACTGTGAATATTTAAAATCAAATATTTTTGGAGGTTTAACGATGATGACTCTACATCCTATAGTAATCGCTAAATCAACCGCTTCTTGAATTTGTTTAGGTTTGCTTTTTTCTAATGCTTGTATCGCTAAAATAGGCAAATTGTATTGTTTACAAAGTTCATTTACATATTGCGCATTTTGCGTATCAAAATCTTTTTTAGATAAAACTAGCTCAATACCATCAAAACCAGTTTCTTTTATAAATTTGAAAATGCGATTTAAACCATATCCTTCCAAAGAGGACGTTGTTACAGCGAGTTTCATAAGATAGGAAAAAGAAAAATAATTACTGTAATTAGTATAGCATTTTTTTTCATTTAAATTAAGGGTTTTATTTTTTTTCGATTTTCTCCTTTCCTCCCATATAATCTCTCAAAACTTTTGGAATTGTTACGGATCCGTCTTGATTTTGATAAATTTCTAAAATGGGGATCAGGATTCTAGGGGAGGCTATGCAAGTATTATTTAAAGTGTGGCAAAATTTAATTTGTCCATCTTTATCTTTGTATTTAAGATTTAACCTTCTAGCTTGGAAATCATGAAAAGTTGAGCAGGAGTGAGTTTCACCATATGAATTTCTTGATGGCATCCAAGTTTCAATATCATTTTTATAATATTGTCCTTGTCCCATATCACCAGTACAAACAGCAACAACACGGTAAGGAAGTTCTAAATCTTGCAATACTTCTTCCGCATTTTTTAAAATCATGGCGTGCATTTTTTGACTTTCTTTTTCATCGTTTTTGCAAATAATCACCTGCTCAATTTTTTGAAATTGGTGAATGCGATAAAGTCCATGAGTATCTTTACCATAAGTTCCAGCTTCACGCCTGAAGCATGGTGAAATACCGCAATATAATTTCGGCAATTCCTCTTCTTTCAAAATTTCATCTCGATGATAAGAAGTTACTGATACTTCTGAAGTGCCAATCAAATATTTTTCATCACTGATAATTTGACCATTTGATTCCTTATCAACACCAAGAGCATAGGCCTGTTCTTCGCCTCCAGGGAAATAAGAGGTTCCCATCATGGCTTCATATCCGACCAAAAGAGGGACGATGAAAGGAGTAAATCCTTTTGATACTAATTTGTTTAAAGTATACATCAAGACAGCCATTTCCAGTCTTGCACCATCTCCTTTGAGAAAATAAAAACGACTACCGGAAATTTTCACTCCTCTTTTTATGTCAATAATATCAAGTTTTTCGCCGAGTTCGACGTGATCTTTAATTTGAAAGTCGAATTTCGGCAATACTCCTTGTTTATAAAGTTCAATATTTTCAGTATCATCTTTGCCTTCTGGAGTTTCTTTTGAAGGGATCCCTGGAGCGCGCAGAAGTAACTTTTTAAGATCATTTTCAATGTGATTAAGTTTTTCTTCCAAATCTTTTTGATTGCCGCCAATTTCTTGCATTTTTTGAATGGCTTTTTGTTTTTCTGCTTCTTGTAAATTAGGAATTTCTTTTGAAGCTTTATTTTTTTCTGCTTTAATAGCTTCGATTTTTTGAATTAAATTACGTCTTTGCTCATCAAGATCAAGAATTTTTTTAGGATCAAATTCCTCTATTTTTTTAGAAACAGCGGCTTTTTTAAAAAGTTCTGGATGTTCGCGAAGTAGATTAATATCAATCATAATTTAAAGAAAAAGGAAAACGGTATTATAATTGCATTTGATGATAAAATTTGCAAGAGTCAAATTTAATAAATAGATCTTGCTATTCACTTAACACTTCACTAAAATCAACTTCGGTTTCTCTAAAAATATTTATTTCTTAACCCTTGTTTTTATGAGAAAAATTTATTTAGCTATATCGCTTTTGGCTATAAGCGCAGTAGCTGTGTTTTCATTTGGTTGTGGCCAAGCGTCTGAAGATGATGTTGCTGGACGACCAGCTCTTTCTGATGAACAGAAGGCAAACATCGAAGAAAACGTAGAAAAAGCTAAGCAATTAGCTGAAGCTGTACAGGCTGGAGAAGTGACTGTTAATGATTTAAGTGGTAAATGGTTTGATACAGAAGATGTAAGTGGAACTTATAAATTAGCATTATTTGCCGCTGGAGCAACTGAGGCAAAAGTAGATACTATCTATGGTTTATGGGAAGGACAAGGATATGTTGGTATATTTGAAGGTAAAGTAACAAAAGAAATTAAATCAGATAAAGCAGAATCAGTTCTTGCGGCACAATGGTATAGATCTGATGGTAGTAATGGGCTAACTGCTTTAGTTTTTTATAGAGATGAAGCAGGTAAATTGTTAATGAATGGTACTTGGGGCAACGAAGAAAGTTTAACTGACGGCGGATATTGGAAGGGTCAGGAAACAGAAAATTCTGAAATTAAAGAAGAAAAAATTGCTGAATTACGAACAGCTTATGAGACCGCAAAAGCTGGATATGAAGCAAACGAAGAAACAACCGAACCTGAAGTAAAAGAAGAGTCAGTAGTTAATGAAGAAGAAACTGGAACGGAAGAAGTTGCACCAACAGAAGAATCTACTGAAGAACCAACTGTATAAAGAAAAAATTATTTTTAAATTATAAAAAAGCAGGGATGAAAATCTCTGCTTTTTTTATTTTCTCATTTTTTTTACTTGGAGCCTTATTCTTCTTTCTTTTCTTCGTCACTTTGTTTCTCTACAACTTCAGCATCTACTGCGTCTTTCTTTTTGTCCTCTTCTGTTTCTGATTTTTTCTCTTCTTCTTCATTCATATCTTTTACTTTTACTCCATCTTCATCAGCTTTAGCTTGTTGTTTATATATTTCCGTTCCTACTTTTTGTATCTCTTGAGAAAGAGTTTCAGTTGCTGATTTAATTTCTTCATTTGAGGCATCTTTCTTTTCTAAAACTTTTTTAAGCGCGTCTATTTTTTCTTGGACTAGGCCTTTGAGAGTTTTGTTAATTTTTTCATTGTTCTCTCTTAAGGTTTTTTCTGATTGAAAAATTAAACTATCAGCGGTATTGCGAATCTCTACAGTTTCTTTTTTCTTTTTATCTTCGTCTGCATATTGTTGCGCTTCTTTTTTCATTTTTTCAATTTCTTCTTTAGAAAGTCCGCTTGACCCTTGAATAGTAATTTTTTGTTCTTTGCCTGTTCCTTTATCTTTTGCAGTAACATTAAGAATTCCGTTAGCATCAATATCAAAAATCACTTCAATTTGCGGAACGCCTCGAGGCGCTGGAGCAATTCCATCAAGGATAAATCTGCCTAAAGATTTATTATCAACAGCCATTTCGCGTTCTCCTTGCACCACATGAACTTCAACAGATGGTTGACTATCAGCCGCAGTTGAGAAAACTTGTGATTTTGAAGTTGGGATTGTGGTGTTTCTTTCAATAAGTTTAGTAGCAATTCCTCCTAGCGTTTCAATTCCAAGAGAAAGTGGTGTAACATCAAGAAGTAGTATATCTTTTACATTTCCCTGAAGAATTCCTCCTTGAATTCCAGCTCCAAGAGCGACAACTTCATCAGGATTAACTCCCTTATGAGGTTCTTTAGCAAAAATTTCTTCAACTTTTTTCTGAATGGCCGGAACTCTTGTTGATCCACCAACAAGGACAATTTCATCAATATCGCTTTCAAATACTTTCGAATCTTTTATAGCTTTGCGACAAGGTTCGACTGTTCTCTCAATTAAGTCACTGATTAAAGATTCAAATTTTGCTCGGCTTAAATTGATATTTAAATGCTTTGGTCCTGAACTGTCCGCGGTGATGAACGGTAGATTGATATTAGTTTCTTGTGTTGATGATAATTCGCATTTTGCTTTTTCAGCCGCTTCTCTTAGTCTTTGAAGCGCCATCGTATCTTTTGATAAATCAATACCTTGATCTTTTTTAAATTCATCAACAAGATATTGAATCACTCTTTCATCAAAATCATCGCCACCAAGCTGAGTATCGCCATTGGTTGAAAGAACTTCGAAAGTGCCTTCTTCGCCTATTTCGAGAATAGAAACATCAAAAGTACCGCCACCAAAATCATAAACAACGATTTTCTTATCACGTCCTTTCTTATCCATTCCGTAAGCAAGAGCGGCCGCTGTTGGTTCATTTATAATACGTTTGACTTCCAATCCGGCAATTTTACCTGCATCTTTAGTGGCCTGTCTTTGCGAGTCATTGAAATAAGCAGGCACGGTAATAACCGCTTCAGTAATTTTCTCACCAAGATAAGCTTCGGCATCTGCTTTGAGTTTTTGAAGGACCATAGCAGAGATTTCCGCTGGTCTTTTTTGTTTGCCTTCCAGCATGATTTCCGCTTCATCTTTTGCTCCTTTGACAACGGCAAAAGGCATTTTATCAACTAACCCTTCTTGTTTAACTTCATCATAAGTTCTACCAATGAATCTTTTAGCAGAAAAAATAGTATTTCTTGGATTAGTAACTGCTTGTCTTTTTGCTGTCATTCCAACAAGACGATCTTTATCTTTGATGGCGACAACGGAAGGAGTAGTTCTACCACCTTCGCTATTAGGTATTATTATTGCTTCGCCACCTTTCATGACAGCGACGCAGGAGTTGGTTGTACCAAGGTCAATTCCAATTATAGTCATTTTAAAAAAATTAAATTTTAAATTATTTTAGCACTCAAAATTATAGAGTGCTAAGAGCTCAATGTCAAGAATTTTTTAATTATTTTTCTGATTCTTTTGTCTCGATGTGGTTGCCATTTCCAACAATAACTTTTGCATAACGAATTACTTTGTTGTTTAGCATATATCCAGCTTCGGCTTCTTCCATGATAACATCTTTTTCTCCAGGAATTTGCATTAAGGCTGAATGGAAATTGGTATCAAATTTTCGATTTAAAGTTTCAATTTTTTTAATCCCGATTTTTTCTAAAGCAGAAAGAAATTGTTTCTCGATATGTAAAATTCCACATACCCATTCATTATTTTTTAAATCTTCAGGTAGATGAAAGATAGCCAGTTTAAAATTATCTAAAAAAGGTAAAAGTTCAAGAATCAATTGACTGTTTGCATATTTAGCAAATTCTGTTTTTTCTTCTTCTGATCTTCTTCTTAAATTTTGGTAATCAGCTACCGCGCGTTGAGCTATAACTTTCATTTCTTCAAGTTCTTTTTTCAAGTTTTCAATGATTTTATCTTTATCTTCCTCATCTTTTTTTTGCGCCTGAGCTTTTTTGGCATCATCTTGTTCCTCCGCTGATTTGATTTTGTCTTCAAGGGATTGAGGCTGATTTTGATCAGTTGGTTGATTTTGGTCTTGTTGAGATTGATTGGATTGTGGATTGATATTTTGCATAATTTT
>Ga0208373_1002004_pt1 | contig 24284 bp, 25 predicted proteins | sample RifOxyC2_FD_184036 | JGI IMG/M metagenome (GOLD analysis project Ga0208373, IMG submission 184036) | Soil microbial communities from Rifle, Colorado - Rifle Oxygen_injection C2 (SPAdes) | ecosystem: Environmental > Terrestrial > Deep subsurface > Rock core/Sediment | place: Rifle, Colorado... | reverse complement strand
CCCTCGTCCCTGTCTGCATGCTCGTCTGGCAGTGTTGGGGGCATTACCGCACAACAAAAAACTTGCAGGAAATGACCGAAAAAACAGAAAATCTGGAATGTATTTTATCGCAAGCAAGTAAGAGTTTAGTGTTTCGAGCGTATGAATTTCATCAGGAGAGATTAACCCAATGTTGTAAAGAGCTTGAAATCATAGAATCTAAATTGACCGTTTCCAGAGAACAGCTATCCGCTATTGTGACAAAATTAACAAGACGACAAGATTCTGATGAAGAACGAAATCGGTTGGAGAAGGAACGACTAGAGATAGAAACAGCTTGCGACGAATTGACTTCACAATTAAATCATCAAAAAGAAATATTAGAAGAATTAAAAAGAAAAAATCAGTTATTGAGAGGCAATGTTTCTGGGTTTGAATCTATGGAAATAAAAATAAAATCTGAAATAGATAAAGCGCATGAATTAATGACTGATCATTTATTAGTGAGGAAATAATATATGAAAACTATATCTGTTGAAACAGTAGAATTACCTGAGATTAAAGATGATAGAGAAAAGGCATGCATGAAAGTGTGTATTGATTCGTTGCGGCAATATTATGAGAATCATCGGTGTCAAAGATCTTATTTTGATATCCATTGTGGACTTATGATCAATAAGCATTATATCCATATGTTTTTTCAATCTGCTGATTATTTATACCAGTATTATGAATTTGATCAAATATTCTTTGTATTATTAGATCGTGCTGCCACACATTTGGAAGATTTGTCTCAAAGAGCAATAGTCACCTCTTTAACAGAAGAAGCAAAAACTGCTACGAAACAAGAGTTAGGCGATTATTTAGATAAAGTCACTTTAATTTTTCAAACAGCGGTGGATAAAGCAGGGAATGAAGACTGTGTTCGATTTTGCACTGACAAGGTAGGAAAATACAGCGCAAGAGCCGATGCAGCGCATGGGTTGGCAGTTACTCCGGCTTATGCAAAAAAAATATTAGCACTTTACGAAAAAGCAGCAGAAGAGCATAAAGACGATTTTTTTGGCGAAATCTTTGAAAGCAGAGCAAAAGAATATCGAAGAGCATGTGAAGTCAAAGAAATTTCTGAAATGGGTGCTGCTTCACGGGGTTTGTTTGGTGATGATGCAACAGATGGAACGCCTTTATTAAAAGATTCTGATTGCAGGAGCGGATTCAGAAGAAGAACTGCACGTCATGAGGAAGAAAGACCCACTTCTTCTCCTTCGCCAACCTAAACTACAAAAACTGCTACACTTACATTACTGCAATACAAACCACCGATAATATTTTTCAACGCCCTCTTCTAATGAAGTAAACTTTTCTTGATAACCTGCTTTTCTCAAACGTGAAATATCTGCTTGAGTAAAACTTTGATAAGCGCCTTTTAAATGATCTGGAAACGGGATGTATTCTAATTTTCCTTTGCCGTGTAATTTTAATAATGTTTTTGCAATCACATTAAACTCTCTTGCTTCCCCAGTGCCGCAATTAAAAATGCCGGACTGTTTAGGATTTTTAAAAAACCATAAATTAACTTTCACTGCATCTTCCACAAAAACAAAATCGCGTTTCTGTTCACCGTCGCCGTAACCATCATAGCCTTTGAACAATTTAACGACACCGTTTTCTTTTAACTGATTCATCAAATGCCAGGCAACCGATGCCATCGATCCTTTGCAATCTTCATGCGGACCATACACATTAAAATAACGCAATCCAGCAATTTGTGAATTGGCTTTCGGCAAAACTCTTCGCACGTGTTGATCAAATAAATATTTTGAATAGCCATAGACATTTAAAGGTTTTTCATAATTTAATTCTTCTTTAAAAACATCACTTCCGCCATAAACAGCAGCACTTGATGCATAAATAAAAGGGATTTCGTGTTCTAAACAATAATGCAATAGCGTTTTCGAATATTCATAATTATTCGCCATCATATAACGGCCATTCCATTCTGTCGTTGCTGAACATGCGCCCTGATGAAAAACTGCTTCAATCGGTTCTTCGAAATGTTCATCACTTAAAATCATTTCTAAAAAATCTTCGTAATCTAAATAATCAGCAATCCGTGCTTGTGATAAATGCAAGAATTTTTTCCCGTCTGTTAAATCATCGACGGCAATAATATCCGTGTGATTATTTTCATTTAAACCTTTTAAAAGATTACTGCCGATAAAACCTGCAGCGCCGGTTATAATAATCATGGTATACCTCAAATTTTACTTTTTTATTTTCTGAATCAAGCGCGTTGTCGAAAAACCTTTTTTAAAATCTAATATTTTTATTTCACCCCCGTTTTTTTTCACCGCTTTTGCGCCAGCAATTTCATGCGCCTGATAGTCACCGCCTTTCACTAAAATATCTGGCAATAGATAGCTAATCAATTTTTCCGGTGTTTCTTCAGAAAAAGGAACGACCCAATCTACTGCACGTAGTGATGCCAATACTTCCATCCGATTTTGCAATGTATTGATCGGACGATTTTTCCCTTTTAATTTTCTCACTGATGCATCTGAGTTCACCGCAACTATTAAACGATCGCCTAATGCTCTTGCTTGTTCTAAATACTGCACATGCCCTGCATGTAAAATATCGAAACAACCGTTTGTCATCACTACTTTCTCATCATGCGCTTTTGCATCTAACACTGCTTGTTTTAATTCTGCTTGTGTTAAAATACCAAAATGCGAATCGTTTTCATGCTGAATAGCACGGCGTAATTCATGCAGCGTTGCCACTGCTGTACCGACTTTTTTCACGACAATACTTGCCGCAATATTTGAAAGCACAGCCGCTTCTGTTAAACTCAAACCTGCTGCAAAAGAAGCAGCTAAAACACCAATCACTGTATCGCCTGCGCCTGTTACATCATAAACTTCACGCGCATGCACGGGCAAATGCAAAGCTTCTTGTCCTCGCTCAACTAATGTCATGCCGTCTGCACCGCGTGTAATCAGTAACGCCTGTAATTGATATTTTTTCAATGCGTTTCTTGCTTTGCCAACCATTTCTTTTTCTGTATGACATTGCCCAACTGCTTCTTCAAATTCTTTTAAATTAGGCGTGAGTATCGTAGCGCCGCGATAACAGTTAAAATCATTTGATTTTGGATCGATAAAAATAGGTACTTTATGCTTTCTTGCTGATTGAATAAGAGAATGAATACCTTTCAAAACACCTTTAGCATAATCAGAACAAATAACAACATTAGATTTTTTAATATTTTTTTCGAAAGTTAATTGAATTTTTTTTAAAGCTTTTTCATCAAAATTATTTTCAAAATCAAGACGAATCAATTGCTGATGTTTTGAAAGTACTCGCAATTTAGTTGTCGTGACATGCTGAGGCAATGTAATTAATTGATTATGAATCGCCGTTTGTTTTAAACAAGCTTCTAATAATTTCCCCGAATCATCCTGACCCCGCACACCGAGTAAAACGCAATTTGCCTGCAAGGCAATGATGTTGAGCGCTACGTTTGCCGCACCGCCTAAACGAATATCAAAGTCTTTCACTTTTACTATAGGCACAGGGGCTTCAGGCGAAATACGGGTGGAATCACCATCCCAATAACGATCTAACATCACATCGCCAATCACTAAAACACGTGCTTTTTTAAATTCAGGAATACTGATTTTTTGTAACATCATTTATACTGCTCGCGAATGAGTTCTCAGGGTTGGCACAAATAGACCCGACCATTTTTGCAGGAGTGCAAAAATAGTCCAAAATGACGTAGTCATTTTGACCCCGAAGGGGTTTCGTACATGGATGTACGAAATACTATTTTGGTTTCTCAGCGAGGCGGCGAGGAGAGAGCAACAGGAGTGTATACATCATACATGACTGTTGCGAGAGACGATGCCAACAAAGCGGAAAACCAAAAGACGACGGGTATAGTAATCCTCTTAAATTAAGCTGGTATTATAAACTTTCAAACGTTATCCGACAAAATAAATTCTTCTTTTTAAGAAAAAATCAGCTAGAATGCATTGAAAATAGAAAATTGAATGGGAGAAATCTATGCATTTGAGTAAAACAATCGGCAGTATGTTGATTTTAATTGGCACTGCTATCGGCGCAGGCATGCTGGCATTACCTTTAATTAGCGCGCAAGCAGGTTTTCTATGGTCAACGATATTGCTTGTTGTTATTTGGGCTGTGATGACTTACACAGGTTTATTAGTATTAGAAGTCAATCTTGCTTTTCCACTGCAACGAAATAGTTTTAGTTCAATGGCTTATGGGACACTAGGACGAGCAGGACAAATTACTGCATGGATTGCTTGTGCAGCGCTGCTTTATTCTTTAACTGCCGCGTATATTGCCGGTAATAGCTCATTATTTTCAGCTGCCTTTTCTATTTTCTTTCATGAACAAGTTCCGCAGCGTTTAAATGCAATTTTATTTACTTTAATTTTAGGCAGCGCTGTTTTCTGGAGTACACGCGCAGTTGATCATTTAAACCGTTTCTTGCTTACTACAAAAAGTGTGCTGCTAGTCATTGCTTTAGTGTTACTCATGCCGCATGTTCAAATGCAACTATTAATTCAGCAATCGCATCATGCAAAATATTTATGGATTTGCGCACCTATTTTTCTCGGTGCATTTGGCTATCACACCGTTATTCCAAGTTTAAGTAATTACATTGGCCCTCGTCCACGCCGATTAAAATATATCATCATTATTGGCGCAACGATTCCTCTTTTCATTTATTTATGCTGGCTATTTGCTATTTTAATGATTGTACCGCTAGAAGGTACTAACAGTTTTACAACACTGGCTCAATCTAATGGTTCTATCGGTGATTTGATGACCATCATCAATCAATTAATTCATAGCCGATGGGTTAATATAGCGGTTAATGGCTTTTCAGATATTGCCATTACCACTTCATTTTTAGGCGTCTCTTTAGGTTTATTTGATTTTCTCGCGGATAATTTCAAACGTTTAGATTCACGCGGCGGACGCGCACAAACTGCATTGCTCACTTTTGTGCCTCCTCTTGTATTTGCATTATTTTATCCTCAAGGTTTTATTTTGGCTTTAAGTTATGCCGCTGTTTTCGTTGCTGTACTCGAAATTATTTTGCCTGTTTTAATGGTTTGGAAATTACGCAACCAAGCAGAATTTAAATCTCCGTACCGAGTAGCAAGCAATAAAGTTATTCTTGCTCTGATTTGCATGATTGGTTTTGTGCTAATCGGTATTCAAATTGCTAGCCACTTCAATATATTGCCGCATTAAACTCCGATCAAAATCATCGTGATTGGATTTGCAATTCTAATGGCAAGCGCTATACTACCCCCTTTAAAAAAAGGGGAAAATCATGTTATCTGATTTAGCGCTTGTCTTAAACTGCGGCAGTTCTTCTGTTAAATTCGCTGTGCTTGCACCTAGAAGCAAAGAAATGTTAATTTCTGGATTAGTTGAGAAAATAGGATCTTCCGGCACGCGTCTTATTTATCATTTAGATCATGGAAAAATCATTAACTCATTAGAAGGCGCAAGTTATGATGAGTCTTTAAACCATGTTTTTAAATTAGTCGAATCAAAATCAGAATGGATTAACCATTTAAAAGCTGTTGGACATCGAGTCGTGCATGGCGGTGAATATTTTAAAAGTTCTACAGTCGTTGATAAAGAGGCATTAGAAAAAATCAAAGCCTGTATTCCTCTTGCACCATTACATAATCCTGCGAATGCGTTAGGCATTGAAAAGTGCATGGAAAAATTTCCAAACTTACCGCAAGTGGCTGTGTTCGATACAGCCTTTCATCAAACCATGCCGAAACATGCTTATCTTTATGCATTGCCTTATGAATGGTATGAAAGCTACAGCGTACGCCGTTACGGTTTTCACGGCACAAGTCATCAATACATCGCTGAACAAGCAGCAGAAATTTTAAACATTCCTTTAGAAAAAAGTTGTTTTGTCACAGCGCATTTAGGAAACGGCTGCAGCATGGCAGCAGTACAATATGGTAAAAGCATTGATACTTCAATGGGTTTAACACCGCTGGAAGGATTAGTAATGGGAACGCGCTCAGGTGATTTAGATCCTGCGATACATCTTTATTTAGCCGAGAATCTTAATTTATCTTTAAAAGAAATTACCGATATTTTAAATAAAAAAAGCGGCATGCTGGGATTATCCGGCATCAGCATGGATTTGCGTGAAATTGAAGAAGCAGCAAATAAAGGAAATGAGCGCGCACAAATTGCTTTAGAGATTAATACTTACCGCTTAGCAAAATATGTCGGCGCTTATGCTGTTGCGTTAGGGAAATTAGATGCGCTTATTTTTGCCGGCGGCATTGGGGAAAATTCTGATGTGATTCGCAGCAAAGTCATTCAGCATTTAGGTTTATTAGGTTTTCAATTAGATGAAAAACATAATGCCAATAATGGAAAAGAAAATCGCGGCATTATTACCGCGAAAAACAGTACTGTCGCTATTGTTGTTAAAACTAATGAGGAATTAGTCATCGCACGTGATGCGCTAAGTGTAGGAGTTAAAAAATAATGCACACTTTATTATTTATTCCTGATCAAAAAATTCAATCTAAAGCCGTTGATGAATTAATTCATTTTCTTCAGTCAAAAAATAAAAAAACAAAAGTTTTTTTGCCTGTAAGTAATGAAACTGGCGGTCTTTCTTCCAAAGAAATCACACGATTATTTTCAGAAGGAAAATTAGAAACAGCAATTGAAAAAATAATTTCTGCTTATTCAAAAATTTTTCAAAACGAAGAGGTTGCGGTTTTAATCGGACTTCCTTTAACACAAGAATTTCCTTTTGCTGCAGAATTTAATACACAGCTTGCACAAACTTTCGACGCAGGTGTAATCGTTGAAAAAAGCAATGCGCAAAAATTAATTGAAAAATTATATGATACAGCAAGGATTTTAGATGCTGTTAATCTTGAAAAATCTTTAGACACTTTTTTCAAGAAAACACCGCGTTTATCAGCTAATATGTTTCGTTACCAATTAATTGAAAAATCAAAAGCAGCGCGAAAACATATTATTCTGCCCGAAGGTGATGAACCGCGTACGATTAAAGCTGCCAATATTTGTGCTGAAAAACAAATTGCCAAAGTCACTTTGTTAGGCGATGAAAAAGCGATTCAAAAAGTTTTAGATGAAAATAAAATTAAACTGCACGAAAAAGTTAACATCTTAAATCCAAAAACTGTTTATAAAAATTATATGGGTGAATTAGTTGAATTAAGAAAAGCAAAGGGCATGACATTGGAATTAGCAGAAAAAGAATTGCAGGATAACGTAATGTTAGGCACGATGATGCTGCATAGAAATGAAGTGGACGGATTAGTTTCCGGCGCTGTGCATTCAACTGCGAATACGATTCGTCCCGCGCTGCAAATTATTAAAACGACTCCCTGCGCAAAATTAGTTTCCTCTATTTTCTTTATGTGCTTGCCGGATCAAGTGTTAGTGTACGGCGATTGCGCAGTCAATCCTAATCCAACGATTGAAGAATTAGCAGATATTGCGATTCAAAGTTCAGATTCAGCTAATACATTCGGCATTCCTGCGCGCACAGCGATGATCAGTTACAGCACAGGCACATCCGGCGCAGGACCTGATGTGCAAAAAGTTTTTGAAGCAACAGAACTTGCAAAAAAATTGCGCCCTGATCTTTTAGTTGATGGTCCTTTGCAATATGATGCCGCTTCTGTTGAATCTGTCGGTAAACAGAAAGCGCCGAACAGCCCAGTAGCAGGCTGTGCGACTGTTTTTATTTTTCCTGACTTAAACACAGGCAATACAACTTACAAAGCGGTGCAGAGAAGCGCAGATATTTTAAGTATTGGTCCTATGCTGCAAGGCATGAAAAAACCCGTGAATGATTTATCACGCGGTGCGTTGGTAGAAGATATTGTGTTTACGATTGCATTGACAGCCATTCAGGCAACGCAAGAGAAAAAGTAGAAATTTTCGTAACTATTCAGCACGATGCTGAAATACGGTGAACGTTCAGTTTTGGAGGAAGATTGAATGAAAAATCGATGAAAAGGCGGAGTGTACACGAGAGTACATGAGCATTTTGAAGAGATTTTTCATTCAATATCACCCAAAAATGAGCGTTCGCTGGAAAGCAGTGCATAGTTACAAATTTTCTATTTACGGTGCATGCAAATGTTGAGAATGAGTCACTTCATAAATAATATTGGATATGGTCTGTATTTTTAAACAAAACTCTGGTGCACTTCTGCTAGTGCTTCATCTATTTTCTCATCAGGTATTTCTCTTGCCATCTCTTGTTCTCTTTGTTGATTAATGACAATTATACCACTTCAGTATTTTTTTAGCATCGTTAAGAAAACGTTAATATTAAGTTGATACAATAATAACAAGGGTGGTTTAGTTTTATTTTAAAGGTCAAAAAATACAATAGAGTGAGAGTATGTTATGAGAGAACTTCCTGTAGAATATATCAAAAAATTGGCAATAAGACACATGCAGATCAGCCAAGAATTAATGTCACCAAAAATGCCAAGCGAGCAAAGAATGATTACCAATAGAATGAAAGGCTATATCAGAGAGATTCAAAAATATCCTGAAATTAATTTAAATGCTATTCAAATAAATATTAATGAGATCATTACTCTCGACAGAAAAGCAAAAGAAATCTTATCAAGAAAAAAAGACAGCCATTTAGAAGAAGCCTCTGCTGAGTTTAATCAAAATTTACCGCTTTTATATGCAGCAGCTATCTCTGGTGACAATGAGTTAATCTCTTTTCTAAAGGATAAAACTCAATTTGATCTAAGCGGAGAATATACTTTAGAGAAAGCTATAGATGCCTTAGAAAATATTCAAGTTACTTTAACTCATACTAAAACACAGTTGATTGAAAAACAGAGCGTTGTTTCACCAAAAAAAGCACGGGATTTAGAACCTAAAATAGCTCAACTAATTTGTGCAGAAAGAAAAATACAGACAGTGATCAACACATTAAAAATCATGCGGAAAAAACCAGAGGAAACAGAAATAAGAGAAACTGCAATAACTGCTAGAGAATCTTGTGACGGCAACGTAGACGCACAAACTGTTGATATAGCAGGTGCTGAAATTAAAACCGCTGCTCCTGCTGTTCCTGTTCCCTCAAGCGTCAGCGGTGCAGGCGCATCAGATCCTGGTATGGGCGGTGGTGGTGGCGGCGGCGGGTCAGCAGAAGATTCAGAAGATGAAGGCTCAAAATCGCCTAGATTGTTTGGAGGACAGTGAAATATCTCGCTTTCCTTTTATCTTTTTTCTTTTTTCTTTTTTCTTTTTTCTAAAAAGCAAATAAATTTTCTTAATATTCGCTTAAGCTTTTACTACTATAATGAAATTAATTGAAAGCATGATATGATAGTCAAATGTAGGTAGTTCTATGAAAATAAAAATACTCTTATTGGCAGCCTTAGCTGCTTTATGTTTAACAGGCTGTGCTGAATCCAGTTTGCCGATGACCGAACTAGGCTATGTGGATGTTAGTCAGCTGCCTGTTGCAACTGCAGCGGTGAATCCTATACGAGGACAAGCGCTTCAGGAAACGGCTGTTAGTTTAGGCGCTCAAGGCGCACTGGCTTGGCGCGCTAATCAAATTAATACCATGCTTGATCAACAATATTCTAATTTAGATCACATCTTTAATTTTAACCAATTAATGCTGCCTCATAACGTACTGCCGCCTGTGCTGGTACAAAGTTCAGGAGATTTAACACAGGATGATGCGGATACACTGCGTTTATCGGATAAAACTTATAAAATCTTGGCGCCTGCACGCTTCGTCACTACGCCTCCCACTTGGCGTGATTATTTATGGCTGAATTTCCAAAAGCCAGCTATACCAGACCAAACCTTATTGCCGCAAAACCAGCAAGAAGCGGTAATCTGGAATCAGTTTTTAAAACAAGGCTGGCAACAAGGTTTGGATCAAGCAAATCAAATTTTTTCAGCAAACTTAAATCGCTTAAAACGCGATTACACAGGCATGATACTGTATCGTCAATTGTATGCGCAGCATATGGTGAGCGCACCGTTTGTCGCACAAGCTGATTTAGGCATCACAGGCAACAGCAAAGAACTGCGTATCAATGATCAGATTTTAAGAATCACTGCACATTCTCAACTGCAAACAAATGCAAATGAATGGACGCCGGTGCTGCAGAATCAGCAGCAAAACAACGATTAAAATTCTGCTATGGAAAGAAAAAGCTGCAAGGGCAGACCTACGTGTCTGCCTATCAGATAAAAGCAAGAAGGAAAAAGTTTTTGTAGGGGCGATGGGAGCTTTCCTTCGGAAAACTCCGCTGTAAGGAGCTAACGCAGCATTGAATTTTTCAGCTCCATGAATCGTCCGATGAATGTTTCATCAAAATTAAAAAATTAGAAAACAACATGAATCAACCCTCAACTGAAATTCGTTATCCAAATGAACCCACGCGTTTTGAAGCAAAACACGTAGATAACTTATTAACTTTTTGTTACCGCTTAAATGCATCGGATATTACGATTCAAACCGGCGAACCGATTGTAGCAGAAATTTATGGACGTATTTATAAATTAACGCATCGTTCATTATCAAACAGTGAAGTCAGCACATTACTGAATACTATTTATGGCCCTAACGGCACCACACAAATTTTGCGCGGACAAGATTTAGATACACATTATGAAGTGCGCCCCAACCGAAATGAACGTTTTCGTTTTCGTGTGAACGGTACGGGCTGTTATGTGGATGGTCACGAAGGTATTCAAATTACAGCACGGGCGATTCCTTCGGATCCGCCGCCGCTTTCGTGGCACAAATTACCGCAAGATATGATTGATCATATTGCCCCCAAAGAAGGCGTGGTGTATGTCACGGGCGCAACTGGTTCTGGTAAATCTACTTTGCTTGCTTCGATTATTAAATATATTGCAGAACAACCCGAAAGCAATCGAAAAATTTTAACGTATGAAGCGCCGATTGAATTTGTGTACGATTCAATTCAAAAACCGACTTCCATTATCAGTCAATCAGAAATTCCCAGACATTTACCTTCTTTTGCAGCCGGTGTGCGAAATGCTTTGCGCCGCAAACCGCATTTAATTTTAGTCGGTGAGTCGCGCGATCCAGAAACCATTACCGCTGTTTTAGAAGCAGCATTGACCGGACATCCTGTTTATACGACGCTGCACAGTAATGGTGTGCCGGAAACGATTCGCCGTTTAGTCAACAGTTTTCCGCGCGATGAACGAATGGGACGTACGATTGATATCATTGAAACCACACGTTTAGTGATCTGGCAGCAATTAGTGCCAAGTGTTGATGGTAAACGTGTTGCACTGCGCGAGTATTTGGTTTTTGATGAAAACATTCGCGATAAATTATTATCTGCTGATCTTTTGCAAATTACTGCTGCCACTCGAAAATTAGTTCAGGATTATGGTCAACTAATGGAAGTGGATGTTGAACAAAAATATAAAGAAGGTTTGCTTTCTGATAGAACTTATAAAGTGTTGATGGCAGGTTTAAGATAAATGAAAGTCATTAAAAAACGATTTTGGTTTCCAACCATTGCTTCTTTTATCGGCATGGGCATTCCCGGACTGCTGATTTATTTTTTTGCACCTGATATCCCAAGATTTTATCAAGCACACTGGGTTTTTTTAAGTCTTGCCTTTATTTTTTTAGCGCTGCCTTTTGCCAATCAAAAATTACAATCTGATCATCTACCGCATTATTCTTTTTTTAAATGGTTATCTCTTATCATTTTATTTGAAGGCAGTTTATATGCTGTTTTTATAGGGTTCGCACGCATCTACGGAAGATTTATGCCAATCTTAACAAAACCTCGTCCAACACTTGTACCCGATACTATGCATTGGCTGCTGTTGCATAATGGTTTATTCCCCTGGGGACTAACCGCTTTATTCACTATTGCACTTTGTTACTTCAGTTACTGTAAAAAACAACCAGCTTATATGAGTGTGTTATTACATTCTGTTTTAAAAACTTCTATTAAAAATAATGCGGGACTGATGGTTAATACCATCATTCAAATTGCCGCAAATTTTGTTCTAGCGCTTATTGGTGCTTGTGCCATATTACAATTTTCTTATTTACTCACAAGCATTCATCCGCTAACCATTACTTATGGATTTCAATGGGTCACTATCATTACTTTGATGATTGTTTTTTTATTATTGATCACTAAAAAATCCCGAAAATTAATAAGAAAAATGTTTCACCGTTTTTCTTCAGACACCGCTTCCATCCTATTAATTATTATTGTTTCTATTTTACTGGTAGGTATCAGCACTTTAATTGTCGGATCTACCCATAAACTCATGCAAATTCCTGCTTACATTTATAACTTAGAAAAAGAAGGGTGGCTGACTATCTGGAAATTATTTAGCGTGAGCTGGTGGCTGATGACTATTCCATTAACAACACTATTTGCCGCAAGAATTTCTAACGGTTATCGTTTGCGTACAGTAATGCTGGGCATTTTATTGCTGCCGTTTATTTTGACTGTTCTTGATTTAATTTCTATTCATTGGCACATTGATTTTTACGACTACTTTAGACCTCTGGCAAATTTATTCACTTTATTCGGCAGTTTCTTTTTAATCGTTGTGATTTGCCATCGAAAATATTTTTCACTCATGCTGCAAGTTTATTTTCCTGCGCAAGGTATCATAAAACACCGAGATGCTTATTTTGTTTTCAAAAGAGCAGCGCGTAATGTATTGTCCATTTTATATTTATCTTTATTAGGAGGCATGTTGTTAACCGGCGGATTATCTTTTATTGTCAGCTTCCTATTTTCATTGTTACTGATTCTCGTTGTTTTCAATTTATTTTTTGAAGTTTTTCGCAGAAAGATTTCAGCAAAATTTCGATAAGATTATTTGAACCTTCACAAGAAATGCACTCGATGATGCGATTTTTTAAGATTAAGGCAGCATTAATTTTAATTTATTATTTCTTTAGTCGTTTTTTATTTGATATGCTATCGTCAGTTTAGTAAAAAAAGAGGTGAATGATGCCACATAATAAAAACACAAATGTAGACATAGAATTAAATAACGTAGCAGCAGCCAGTGAATTACAAACTGCTAGAGTTAAGAAAGGTATTGCTTCTTCCAACACGGCATTGTTTTTTGCTTCAACGTTTTTGACTGGATCTGGACCAAGAAATAAAAAGGAACGAAATGATACAACAGCTCCTTTCGTATCAGAAGAGATGATAAAAATAGCACGCCCTATTATCGGGCTTTATGTCAGTCTCTATGGCGGTGGTTATGGAGTGGGTTATATTGTATCAGGGATACCGGGAAGTTTTTCAGCAGGAGGCGCATATATTGTCGCTTGTTTATATGTAGCAACACTCTGTGTATTTTTAGGCCGTTTGGCATCTCAGGAAAAAACAGCGAAGGAAAATCAAGGGCATCCTTCAGTAAAAATGAACCTTGCAGCCTAATGGAATTAAGCTGTTGCCTATCACAAATAATAGAGGGGTATATGTGCGGAGATGATGATTTGTGTTGTCCTTGTGAACCAGAAGAGTGTTGTAACGGAAAAACTGCTCTTGGAGGTTTTGCCGGTTTTGTAGGGGCGCTTGCCGCATCTATCCTTGGCGCCCCCACGATTGGAGTAGCTGCTGCTGGAGTAGGTTGTTTCTTTCTGGGTATTTGCGCAGGTGCAGCGCTAGAATCATGTTGTTCCCCTGCTGTGAATGATGGTGCGAGAGCACCTTTAATTCTTAACCCCTCTCAATCATCAAATAACGATAGAGCATCTGCTTCACAAACATCAGCAAATAGCAGCCCAGAAAATCAGGAATCAGATGCTTTAGCTCTTAAAGTATAATCAGCCGTATCAAAAACAGAGGGACAGGTCACGACCTGTCCTTACAAAAAACTTCTCCCTTCTCCCTTTTATCTTTTCCCTGTTATCTATTCACACCAACTGCCTCAGCACATATTTTTCTTGAGAATATTCCGCTAACTCGGCAATATTTTGAATTACGCGTTTGCCGGATTTTTCTTTTTTAATGTAAACGATTAAATCAATTGCCTCGAGAATAAGATTTTTTGGAATCGTGACAACCACTTCGCGAATTAAATCTTCTAAACGAAGCAATGTGCTTTCCACACTGTTGGCATGAATCGTACAAATACCGCCGGGATGTCCGGTGTTCCATGCTTTTAATAAATCTAATGCTGCGCCGTCGCGCACTTCGCCAATCATTAATCTGTCTGGACGCATACGCATGGATCCGCGTACTAAATCACGCATGCTGATAGCCGCCGTCGTTGTCATAAAGACAACATCTTCAACGGCAACTTGCAGCTCCGGTAAATCTTCTAAAATAATCAAACGGTCATGCGTGCCTTGCAATTCATGCAGCACTGCATTGGCAAAAGTTGTTTTGCCGCTGCTGGTACCGCCGGCAATCATAATATTTTTATGATTTCTAATAGCTTCTCTTAAAATATCTGCGCCTTTTTCGATCAGTGAATTTTCTTTGACGTATTCATCTAACGTGAAAATCCGTGTGGCGCGTTTGCGAATCGCAAAAGTCGGCTGCGAAACAACCGGCGGCAGCCATCCCTGAAAACGCGCGCCTTTAAAAACTAAATCAGCAGCAATCGAAGGTTCATGTGCATTTACAACGGCATTTTTATAAGAGGCAACGAGTTTAATTAAATTTTCGCTTAAATCAGGGGAAATCTGAATATCAGTGATTTTTTTCCCGCACGATAAGCGATCCACTATTAAATGCCCGTCTGGATTTAACATGATTTCGATGACATCATCATCTTCCATTAAATCCATCATGGTTTGTCCGAAGGCTGTTTCTAACATGCGTAAATAACGATCGTGCGTTGCTCTGTGAGGCATAGATATTTCCTGTGTTGTCGAATAAATAAAATTAAATGTTACAAAAACTTTTTAAACTACCGTAAAAACAAATCGAAATTTGTCAAAGAATAATTTTCATGCGGATAGATTACGACCTGTTCCTACAAATTTTTTTCTTTCCCCTTTTTTTAAAAAATAAAAATTACTTCCTTTCTTTCATGGCTGTTTGCAATTTTTTTAAGGTTTCTTTAGAAATACTTAATTTAATTTCTGCGCCCTCTCCTATTTTTCCTTTTTGTTTTTCAAGATCAAACCATTTAGCAGAAGGCGTACCGATGGTTTGAACAACTGCGCTGGCAGGCGGTGATAACACCGTAGAAACAGCGCCGGCAGATTGTACTGATTGAGCAGTACTTGCTTCAATCGTTGTGCCGGCTTGCACAGAAGTGACTGAGACAGGCGGCGCGGAGACTTGTGTCGAAGGCACATTAACACTCACGGATACTTCTTCTGACGATTTTCCAAATAAATTGCCGCTGATTTTCCCAACGACTTTAGCTGCATCATTCGGCAAGCGCACAATTAAAATAAAAAAAACTAAACTGATAAAAAATAATCCAAGCGGCTGTTCAATAGTAGTAGATGGTGAAAAACTATCCACCTGAAACTGCGACCAAATCATTACCGCTGTGCTGATAATTAAAATTAAAACACAAACTCTCACCCCCGCACAAATAATTTGCTGCAGTCCTTTTTCAAACATATCTCTTGCCGGCGTGAATGCACCGAATGGCAGCAGCAATAAAGCAATCAAAGAAACCACATAAAACCCGACAATAATCACCATAATATGCGCGGCGATTAAACCAAATAATAATAAAATGCCGAAACCTAAACTCAAATAAATGAAACTCATACCAACATTTAAAGTGCCGTAATGCACCGCAAGATTTAATAAACTAATCCCTGCATTAAAACCAAACTGCCAAAGCTCACTTGGATTAAAAATAAAACTTATCGCTTGCTGATTACTTTGAAATGCAACCGTTGTAAAACCATTGATCAGCACTTTCATCAAATAAGGGAAAGAAGTGATGACAAAAAAGATAACGCCTAATTTAAAAACTTTCAAAATAAAATCAGAAATAATTTCGCCTCTTTTCAGCGCCCACAAAATACCAAAGATAGAAAGCTCAATCGCCGCAATGATATAAAATAAATCGTGCGCATATTGTCCCACCACAGGTAATAAATGATTCATCGCTTGGATAAAATCATTTTGAATCAGTGTGGTTAATAATGGATTGAGGTGGGTGGGGGGCATGGGAATACCTTTAAATTTTTAATTACTGCTCTAAAGTAAAAATTTTCTTTTACTATTTTGTCATTTATCACTGAATACTGCGATGGTCTGATAGCAGCGCGTTTGCACTCAAAAGTTTGCCATTCTTGAGTACCTAAAAATATTTGTACAATCTCTTTGTCTTCCATAATTTTATTTCCAAAAACTCAATTTCTTTTTCTTTGCCCATTCAACAAATTTTTCTGCGATGTTATCAGATAATTTTCTGTCATGATGATGCAAAGGGTGAATTTATTTTTTATTTATTCTACGGCTGATCATCCTGCCCAATTTTAAATGTCTTTTGCTCATCAGTTTGTCCAGACCAAAAACTATTGTCGCCGTTTTGCTGCAAAAGATTTTTGTAAGTGACGTCATTAAAAATCATGAGTCCTTGCTGCGTGTTTTGATTAATGGATTGAAGTAAATCTTGGTTATTGTTTTGATTATTATTTTGATCGTAGTTTGGCGCATCATTAATGATCATCGCAGCAGCATTAAAATAAAGAATGCAGCCGATCAAAATAAAAAATAGTTTTAAAATTTTTTTTTGCATGGGTTTTTATTTTTATATTTTACGGACAAGTCACGACTCGTCCCGACGATTTTTTTTAATCGACCGCATTAAACGGCGACAGCACAATATCTTTTGTGACCATAATTGAAAAACGATAACCCGCATTGATAGTAATGGTCGGCTGAACATTTAAACTTTTTTCTGCAATATTACTGCCGATCGTTGTCATGGTTTGTCCAACACCTTGCATCACCGATGTGTTCACTGTATTGCCTAAACCCGGCATATTATATGCCCAAGCGCAGCATCCACCCGGACAAGAAGGATCGCGATCTGTACAATATTGTCCGTTGCCTGCATTATTCATTTCATTCGTGGCAATAATTGCCGGTACACTGAACATTGTCATCATAATCGCACTGCCGATAACTCTTCCCCAATGATTATTCACTTCATCATAGAATCCTGAAACTCCCATGCTGCTGGTGCCTGATTGATTCGGTAAAACAACAGATGTACCGTCCGGACGAATCATGCGGATAAATTTTGCCTGCACTTGATTTTGTCCGTATGAGATTTGCGAATTATATTCGCCGATCACTTTTGTGCCTTTCGGAATTAATAAATATTTTCCAGAAATAGAATCGTAAACATCTTGATCAACGACTGCGACAATCGTGCCGGGCAGATCAGACACAATGCTGGTTTCTAAAATAGCAGGAATCACTGTGCCGGCTTGAACAATATATTTTGAAACAGGATACTGAACAGCATTATCGTTATAAACATTTTTATCTACTTTTGAATTCAAGAAATCTAATTTTTGTGTCTGCATATTTTGTTCGGCATATTTATTTGAAGTACCGTTGGGTAATCCAGCGTTAGTTGCTTGCTGTGATTGTGCTGCGGCTGCGGCTGTTATTTCTTTTTGAGAAAGCGTTTGCGGTTCGCCGCTGACAAAAAATATTTGGCTATTAATGGCTTCTTGCGTTAAAGCATCCGGCATATGAGTGGAAGGATTGGCATGCAGTTGAGACTGCAAAGCTTTTTGCTGTGCTTTAAGCGCATCAATTTCTGACTGCAATTTACCTGATAATTGAGTGTTATCCTTATTTCTTAAAATTTTATCAATACCGTCAGCATCTTGATAAGAACTCGGTAAGCCTTGAATCGCTGAAAGCGGCTGTGAATTGACTTGGCTCACATCAAAAGTTTTTGCCGCATCAGTTTGATGTTTGCTCGGCGTTAATGCCATAAAAACAGCGGCAGCCATAATAAAAATAATGGCAGCAGTAAAGATCACAATCGCTTTTTTATTCAGCGTTGATGCTTTGGGATTTTCTGTTTTTAAAAAAGATTTCTTTTCCATGATGTCAACTCAAAGATGGGTGATTATTGGAGACGCGATAAATCGCGTCTCTACAATTTTTTACGGACAGGTCACGACCTGTCCCTACGATTATTCTAACTGTTTCCCACCATTTCAATTTGCACAATCGTGGTGCCTGTACTGTTCACACCTGTTTGTAAACGTGCGACATGAAGCACTTGATCAACTACCATGTAGCGTCCTTTCATTCGCCAATTCACCATCGTGCCGTAAATACCGTTATTATCAGCAACTACTAATATCGGCAATTCATCTGAAATAAAATTTTTCGGGAATTTAATAAACGTTTGTCTGTCTGTGTGAAAAATTAATTCAGGATACCATGACGGTTTTGATCCTGAAATCATGCCGTATTGATAATTAAATTGTGCATTCGACAAATCAATTTGTAAGGGTTCATCCGTATTTTGTGCAGACTGATCGCTGTTATCCGGCGCTGAAGCAATAGACTGCAGCATGTCGTCCGGATAATTCCACTGCACTGCCACCATGTAAGTATCATTGGAAGTTGATTTTAAAACGAGATGATAAACGCGGCGGTTTGTGGTGATAATCATGGTATTTTCTAAATCAGGTAAATTTGGTTTAACTAAAATATGCTGTTGTATCGCGGCGCCTGAACCGCTGTAAGTTTTGGCGACTTGCCAGCGCAAAGTATCACCTGCTGCTTCAGAAATCATTTGTTCGCTCGGCTGCAAAACAATATCGGTAATTTTCATGGGCGATGTATAAATGACATATAAAGCATTCGGCATATAATCATAAGTTGCCATCGCATTGAAAAAATTATTGGATGTCGGCGTGACTAAGGCTGTTTTATTTGCTTCTCTGACTGCTTCGTCTTGTTTTAGTAATTTTGTTTGCAGTGCTTTTGAAGTGGGAATCGGCTGCAATTGTCCCGGGACAGGAATAGGAACATAACGATCAACAATTTTTGTTTGTACTGATGCAGCATTACGCGCTGCCTGATATTGACCCGGAATTGGCTGCATATTATTAACAGACTGTGATTGTGCCTGCAAATTTTGATGCGCACAGCCTGTCAAAAATAAAATGCTCATTAAAATAAGAAACCTTGCTGATCGTTTCATAACCTTACCCTTCATTTGAAAAAGTAAAATACACAATCTTTAATCCCAACGGATTAATTAAAATCTGCTGCTGCTCTGTCGGCTGACCTTCTGATGATATCGTAAAAATACCATTATAAACATGGGTGGATTGCACAGCACCTTTTACATCAATCACCGTCTGCCGCCAAGTAAATGAATAACTGTTTTGATCAATCGGATGAAAATCTAAAATTTCCACTGTTTTGGTTGTCTGTCCTAAATTCTGAAATGGATGAATTGTCTGCGCATATTGTGTTAACTGCATAGTTGCTTTGCCGTCTGTCACTGCATAAGCATGCAGCCAATTTTGTCTAGCAACCACAGGATCTAACGGTAAAGACATAATGGATTTAATAAATTTTCCAATAAAATATTCTTTTTGCGCATCAGTCGGCTGATAAGCCGTATCTAATGATTGCACATTAACCACATGATTTTTTGCATCCACTTGCGCCACATAAACATAATTTTTATGCGTACTAATTAAAAAGAGTATGCAAAGAATCAACAAAAAAGAAATAAACAAACTCACCAAACAAGCAAAACGCCAATTACGCGCATGACTGCGAGCAGAACCTATACGATTATTCCACTCTTGACGTGCCTGCTGATATTGATCCATTGGAGGATTGAGGATTGAGGATTGAGGATTGAGGGAATGCACATCGCTCCGCGATGATTTTATTTTTCTATCAGTCATCATTTTGGAATCTTCATCTTTCATTAATAATCATCCATTGCAAAGTGATCAGTACCTGTTCCTTTTTTAAAAAAACAATGTCACGTAAGTGATACCATCCCTCAATCCTCAATCCTATTCAATGTTATCTGATTTTCAATGACGGTTTTTTTCACTTCGCATTTTGAAGTGGAGTAGGTATATCCAATGTTTTTTGTTTTAAAATTGTAACATTTTTTATAAAGCCTGTCGGCATCACTTCTGCGACATAAATCGTATGAGGCGGTTTTGCCGACATCAAAACCAAAATCAGCGACAATAAAACAGCGCAGCTGGTGAATATAAAGAAAAGACTGCGCCAAAAATAAGCTTTCGCACACCATGTGCCCATGGGTTTATCCCATTGCTGATCTCTTTTTTGAAACGGCGACACAGCCGATTCATAAGAGTAAGTGTGCATAGTTTCTTTAAAAATTTTAGTCATAAATAAACCCGTTATACCAGACGAAGGGTATATTAAAAGTTTCCATATTCTGCTATCGCATTCACTGCCCAAGTTAAATTTTTTATTCTCAAATAACGTTGGTAAAATTTTTCTGATTCATCTTCTTTTTTCAAATCTGACAAGATTTGCCAAATTAATTTTCTATCTTCCGGTGTATTTGCCGCACAGAAAGTCAACGCAAGTTCGCCCAAAGAAAGATCAAACAAACAATTTCCATTCGGCGATTCAAAATAATATTGTTGTTTCGGAACAGCGTTCGCTAATATTTTAATTTGTTTATCGTTCAATCCTAATTTTTCATAATAAGCATAAATACCGGGTTCTAATGCACGATCATTCGGCAAAAACACACGCGAAGGACAAGACTCAATTAATGCCGGCGCAATGCTGGTACGTAACGCATCTTCAACTGATTGTGTCGCAAACACAACGGATACATTATATTTACGCAAAGTTTTTAACCACTCGCGAATTTTGTTAGAAAAAATCGGATGATCTAAAAATACCCATGCTTCATCTAAAATTAATAAGGTCGGTCTTCCGGTTAAACGTTTTTCGATCACATGAAAAATATAATCTAAAACCGGCGGAATGACTTTCGGCATGCTCATCATTTCTTCCATTTCAAAACATTGCCAAAAATGCAGATCAAACTCTTCATTATCCGCATCCAAAATTTCACCAAACGGTCCGCCTAATACATAAGGATCTAATGCTAGACGTATTTTTTTATCTTGCACTAATACTTTTAATCCAGTCAATGTGCGCTGATCCATCGGCACATGAGCAAGATTTGTTAATGCTGCCCAAATCATTTCTTTAATTTCAGGCGAAATTTCTACACGTTCATTGGAAAGCAAAGCACAAATCCAATCCGTTGCCCAAATGCGTTCTTCTTTTTGATCAATGCGCGCTAACGGCTGAAAAACTAAACCGCCTTCTTTGCTGGAACCCACTTCATAATATTTTCCATTGACACTTAAAGTGGATGCCATAAAACTATAGCCTTTATCAAATACAAAAACCTGTGCCTGCTGATAACGCAAAAACTGCAGTGCCATAAAATTAAGCAGCACAGATTTGCCTGTGCCTGTCGGTCCAATAATCATTTGATGCCCGACATCGCCGATATGAAGACAATAACGGAATGGAGTGTTACCAATGGTATGCGCAAAAAATAATGGCGGCGCTATTCTCTGAAACTTTAGTTGTGATTGAGATAAATGATGATCTCTTTCAGGTCCTGCCCAAATGGCAGAAAATGGAATTAAATGCGCTAAATTTAAACTGTGAATGAGCGGCATGCGCACATTCGCATAGACTTGTCCGGGCAAAGAAGATAACCACGCTTCAACTGCATTCACTGTTTCCGGCACTGTCGTAAAACCCAAACTGTTAATGACGCGTTCAACTTCGCGCTGTTTTTCATATAAAACAGTGGGATCTTCATCCCACACGGTAATCGTCGCAGTAAAATAGCCGAATGAAACATAATCATCTGCTAATTCTTGTAATGCTGCATCAGCATCCTGCGCTTTGCGCATAGCACCGCTGTCCACCATCGCGCTTTCGCTTTTTGAAATCGTTTCAGATAATAAAGTTAAAACGCCTTTCCGTTTTGAAAACCATTGCCGCCGATAATTTTTTAAAATCTTTTCAGCCTCTAATTTATCCAGCGGTAAAAAGCGTGTTATCCAGCGATATTCTAAAGGCAAATAATTTAAGTGATCTAAAATTGCCGGCACAGAGGAAGAAGGAAATCCCATGATAGAAATGGTGCGCAAATAATATTTTCCCAATTTAGGATCTAATCCACCGATAAGTGGTGTATCTGCTAATACACCGTCTAAGTACATCGGCACATTTGGTACTTTGACACCATGATTTTTTTCAGAAATGCAGCGGTGCAAATAGGTTAATGTTTCTTCATCATTTAAAAAATCTGCCTCAAACATAAAATCTTTTAAAATATCAAACAAACGATTCACGCTTGAGGCAAAAAATTCTAATGTTTTTTCATCATCGCTTTTATTTTCTTTTTTATTTCTTAAAAAAATATTAGAAAATTTTGAAACTGTTTCAACCGGCGGTAAATATTGAAACGTTAAATAATAATGGCTTTCATAATTGACTTCTTTGCGTTCAAATAATTCGCGGCGCTCTGCATCCACCAGCCAGCTAATTCCTTCGGGAAAATAAGATGCAGACGGCAAAGGATAAGAAAGCGCATGCTGTCTTCTCGCTTCGATAAATAAAGCCCAGCCAGAACCCAATCGTTTAAGCGCATTGTTTAAACGTGCAGTAGCAGAAACTAATTGCTGCTCAGTGGAAGATTCTAAATCAGGTCCGCGAAAACGAATCGTCTGCTGGAAAGATCCATCCTTGTTTAGCACAATACCCGAACGCACTAAGGCTGCCCATGGCAAAACATCGGTTAAACGGTCTGGTTTTTGTTTATATTCTTGTAGGTTGAACATGACGCCATTAATTTTGTTATATTAAAAAATCCCTGTAAAAGCACATCATTTAGCAAGTAAAAACATTGCTTAGGATTGTGGATTGAGGGAATGAACCGCCTTGTGGTTTATTTTAAAAATTTTTGTACTTAATTTAGAAAAATGTTGGCTATTTACTAAAAAATAATATCGCGAAGCGATACCATCCCTCACTCCTCAATCCTCTGTCTTCTATTCATACCGAATAATATCCTTTATGTTTTACGTGCCGAATAATGGTCTGGAAAAAATAAGGGTCTTTTTTTGTTAAAAACATTGCCACTAAATGCGCCATTAAACAAACCGGCAGCGCATAAAGTGATTGCAAACCAAATGTAACTGCTGCACAGACGGTACCGTTTAAAATAGCAAATTTTCTCGGCACACCTGCCATTAAAATAGGTGTGGTTAATGCATTATGTATTGCAATTCTGTAACCGGGTGTGGACATGTCTGATAGTGACCTCATCAATTAAAAATCTAAAGTTACTCTAATAAATTTCCTCAATAAACGAGTATTAGGATTGAGGAGTGAGGATTGTGGATTGAGAACAAGTCTGTTGCTTCGCAACATTATTTGTAAAAATGCAATAACATGAATTTCCATATGACATCTCATTTTTAAAAAAATATCGCGCAGTGATACCGCCCCTCAATCCCCATTTCTCAATCCACAATCCTATCCAATGTTATTTTTCTGCTAAGTTATTTCTTCTAAAATCGCATTTCGAAGTGAAATAGGTATCAATATTCTTCACGACAAAAACAAACTGGAAATAATACTGGCAGCAGAAAACGCAATGGCTAATCCCATCACGACTTGAAAAAGTCTGCGCACGCCGCTGCCGGATTCACCAAAGGCAATGCCTAAACCTGCAATCACAATAGCAATCACGCCAATTGTTTTTGCCACAGGACCGGAAATAGACGTCATGATTTTTTGCAGCGGTCCTTCCCACGGCATACCCGTTGCTTCATCGGCATAAGCGCTGATAGCAACTAAATATAATAATGCTGCGTAGATATATCGTTTAGAAAAAAATAATTTGATTTTGTTCAGCATGCAGATCTCCTTAAAATTTCGTCATTGCATTTAAACTGTAAATAAGTAGTATACCGATATTATTTCTTTTAATGAAGCAGCGTTTTTTCTAGATAAAAACAAAACGCTTTATAAAGCACCAAGTTATGTCTATAATAACCAATTTCTGCTAGGATTAAAATAAATAGGACATTCAATGAAAAAATTTTATTCCCCTGTTTTAGTCAGTCTTTTAACGTAACTTACCCCATCAAAAACAAAGGAAACCCGCGCCAATGCTGGGCTAAGTGGCTAAATTAGATTTCATGC